>Ga0131853_10005710_pt1 | contig 22481 bp, 13 predicted proteins | sample TergutLab28metaG_FD_92764 | JGI IMG/M metagenome (GOLD analysis project Ga0131853, IMG submission 92764) | Labiotermes labralis P1 segment gut microbial communities from Petit-Saut dam, French Guiana - Lab288 P1 (version 2) (version 2) | ecosystem: Host-associated > Arthropoda: Insects >... | reverse complement strand
ATGTTTTTTTTATTTTTTTTTGTTTTTTTGTTTTTTTTATAATAGTTTTTTAAAAGAAAGTTATATATATTTTATTATAAAGGGAAGGAAGGAAATTTTGGATTTTTTTTTTTTTTTTTTTTTTTTACATATAAGATAGTAATTTATTATAGTAAATCAGTTATGATCTGAGTATGTTGTATGATAAAGTGACATCAGAGTGGTAGTTAAGAAGGTGAGTAATGTGCACGAAATGTAACATTGAGGTGTGTTCATATTTTTGTATCCTGGACCCTTCTTAGATGATCATACTGTTCAGTTGCCTGTGGTCATACTTTTTGTTATTCACATTTGTGCATATGTGTACAGTGTTATAAGTATTGTTAGGATCTATTATATTTCTTTGAAGAACTTATTTCAGGTGCCTCTGACTTAGTGCTCTTAATTGCTTACAGAAAATAAAGTACTAGGTGAAATTGCACTAATCAAGGGAACATTTACCTTAAGCATAAATGTTTGTAGACATAATAGGTGCTGTCAGCTTATGCTTTAGTGATAATTAATTTTCAGTGTCAGGTATATTTCAGTACTGAAATCAGATCACCAATTAGAAGTACACAGATTACTGTTTTAATTTCGAAGCCCATGGACTAGTTGCTGTCTTTCCACTTTCCTTAATTTTATCTTTATGTTTTTAACTAGGTCATACTGTTGACCTTGCAAAGTCTGATGCCTTACAAACACTGAACTGGTATTCTCACATCTAGTGACATTCAGCTTTACTGCCAATGCCACACTTTTTCTATACACCTTTACAGAAGGCTTTTTATGCACATTTTCATACTTCTGATTCATCGTGAATAACTGTGGCCAACAAAATCAAAAAACTTGACCACAGCACACTGAATGCACAAGAAGGGATGTAACTTACACCACCCTTTATCATAGAACTAACTAATGGTTACACCCTCCTGTGATTTGTCATGATCATTCTCCACACAACTCGATAGGCTCCTGATCAACTGCTTATGTCGACCAACTGTACTGTTCCATCAGTTAATGCATGGTAGAGGCAATAAACATGAATGAAAGTGCTCAGAAGATAATTCAACTATGTAGTATTCTCTGCAAAGCTAAATAAAAGAAAGGAAAAGCTGGTTGGTGAGAGAACTATAGTGACACACCTCTAAGAAAAGTGCAGTTTAGTGGTGGATGCCTGTATTTGTAGGTGTTGATGATTTTCTGTATGTTACATTCATTGGTCATATGAGCCTCAGATCTTCACTCCATCAAAATATTTTTTAATTATCGACTTAAAAATGTTTGTAGTCTGTGCAATTTGTAAGTGTCTTAATAATCTATTTACATACCAAATTTCATGTTCTGCAACATAAGAAATATTGAGTATTATGATTGCACATTTTTGTTTTCCTTAATTATTCATCATGTAAATTGCACTGAGAACTAAGGTAGGTTAGCTTTGATTACACTGGTCAACACACAAAATGTATCTATAACCAAAATAGTTGATACCTCTTCAATTCAATGTGCTGAAACCAAATATGGCCTTAGAATTCAATTCTTGTCTCTAGTTGTCATGATACATGAAGTGTGGCTTAATGCGTAAAATAGTTACTTGGAAAGGGATACATGTGACAGCACTGCATTTCCAGATGGTGAGTAATGATGTTTGCTGAGTGGTCACACTGGCACAGTGCCAGTTAATGAGGTGCCTGTTGGTGGTAGCTTGTGCAGCAGAAATAGGCTGACGTTAAACTTATATAGAAAGAAGATGTTAGTGAGACTGTTAAGTTTGTTTTAAGTTCGTTATTTCTTTAAAGTGAGTTACATTTCCTATACAATGCCATGAAACTGTATAAACAGCCCAGACAGTTTTTGCTATATTTGCGGAGAAGTTACTTTTTCAACACGAAAACTTCCATTAACACCGATGGTGAAAAAAGCTTATGAATGCTATTTCAGTTCCTAGGTCGGAGACCAAGACAAAATGGGGCTCCTCGTGTATGTTTTATCTCTTGTGCTACAATTCTTTGTGAATGACTAAATAACAAAGGGCGTTCATTGACTTTTGCCCTTCCCATGATATTGAGGGAACCAACCAACCATTTGACAGATTGCTATTTTTGTACAGTTCTGCCACTTTGGCATTGAATTACAAAGAAAAAAATAGGACTGCCAGTTATCCTAAAATTTCATCTGCTATTCGACCGTTACCCCACACTGAAGACCTCCCTGTTCCAGTACCACCACAGCAGTATATTTTAAATTCAGATGACAAGCCTACCGAAAATCGGGAGAAGACACCTCTACCTTCAACATCTGTGGATGCTGATTTTACTGCTGATCTTCAATTTAACAAATTCCATTGAATTACACAAGAGGAATTAAATGATCTATTTAGGGATCTCAACTTACCTAAAAGTAGGGCTGAACTGTTAGGTTCAAGACTGCAACAATGGAAACGTATGAAAGAAAATGTCAGAATTTCAGTGTATCGTAAAAGGCACAGAGATCTAGTTCAGTTCTTTAAAATGGAAAGGGGCCTTGCTGATTGCACTGATATTGAAGGCCTGATGCAAACATTCAGTATTAATCACAATCCTCTTGACTGGCGACTCTTTATAGACTCGTCTAAGTTGAGTCTCAAAGCAGTTCTCCTTCACAATGGCAACACCGTACCTTCTATTCCTGTTGGTCATTCATTGCATAATAAGGAGTCATATGAGAACGTGAAGATTCTGTTGGAAGCCATTAATTACGATAAATTCAAATGGCAAATCTGTGGTGACCTAAAAGTGATTGCCGTACTGCTTGGACTACAACAAGTATTCACAAAATTTGTGAATGGGACAGTAGAGATCGGTCTCTTCATTACTCAAGAAAGGATTGGCCTGCCAGAACATCTCTGGAACCAGGAATCATGAATGTGGAAAATCAACCATTGTTGCCATCCATGCATTTAAAGCCTGGTCAGATGAAAAATTTTGTAAAGGCCATGAACAAAGAAGAAGCTGCCTTTACTTACTTATTAGAAATATTCCGCAGACTAAGTGGGGCAAAATTAAAGGAAGGTATTTTCATTGGTCCACAAATATGAGACCATATCAAGTACGAATACTTCGAAAAGCTCCTTCGAGGTGACGAAAAGGCGGCTTGGGACAGTTTTAAATTTGTAGTAAAAGGATTTTTGGGAAACAGAAGGGCTCAAAACTATGAGGAGCTTGTAAACAACCTTTTGCAGAACTACCAGAAATTAGGCTGCAACATGTCACAAAAATTACACTTCCTTCATTCGCATTTGAATTTTTTCCCAGAGAATTGTGGTGCAGTGAGTGATGAACATGGAGAACGTTTCCATCAAGACATTTGTTCAATGGAGAAGAGATATCAAGGGAAATGGAACTGTGCTATGCTCGCTGAACTTTGGCAAGGGATGCCCCAATTATGGAAAAAAAACGACAGGAAAATTTTTTTTTTTTTTTTTTTTATTTTTATTTAAATTAAATAATGAACTTACAAGAAAAAGACTGTGCAGATGTTCAATGTATGTTGTAAGCATTATCCCTAAACAGGATAAGTCTACTAACACATTCTTTTCCACTGAATAGTATTTAGTTTTTTTATTTAATCCACCATTCTATATGATATTTCAACCTATTTCATAAAATATAGTGGTAGCATAATTTTAAAACTGGAGCCGAGTAATTTTTTATGTCCCTTTTCTAACTTCATAGATGCAAACAAATAAATTAATAACATATTCATCACAGATACAAAAATTTTTTTGAAATTTGTTGTCTTGGTGTTACTAGTAATGGAAAACCTGGGCATGCTAGTAACTGAAGGAAGCATAAAGTATGTAGGTCTTAATGTAAAATTCTTGTTATGTTTGCCCAATTTTAACTGAACTTGAGTTGTCTTGACAGATTTTAGTACCCCGTTTCCCCTTCCCCCAGTATAAAATGTCATAAACATCTGTACAGCAGGACCGTAGATGGTCCATGTGGACAGGCATGGTGCACCTTTTCACAGCTTTGTTCACATACCTAAAAACAGACAAAAATGTGAGGTAAAAAACATTTACAAGTATTCCATATGGTGTATATATTATCTAACATATATATGTTTTGTTATGTTCTGTCTTATTAAAGCATTTAGTTATAAAGAAATCTGGCGCATTTTAATAGGGTCGATCTTATATATAGAAAATTTTCGAAGGTGTCTGGACCAAACATGGCCAAGATAATACATGTAGTTCTGTGTAATGGTTACTGGATTCTTCATTGTTAAATCACAGTGAATATGAGGACACCATTGACTTTATGTTATAATTATTTTTTATCATATTTCTGCCTGTTTTTAATGTGACCCCTGTGGTTATTTTATCAGACAGTATACACGGACTATAATGAATTCATTACAACAACTAAACAACTTAATCTTTTACATGTATATGAACTTGCATATCTCAGCACCTTCATATCATATCTAACATATGTCTCCTCTTGATTGCCTTTGGTGCATGGGTTTGATGGTGATTTGGAAATTATTTGAAACCTGTAGCCAGGTACCAAGTAAAATTGTATTGACATAGATGTCATTGTCATTTATGTGATTTGTGAATATACTGGATTGTTTTGTTAACAAGAATTGAACATTTAGTTGAAAGTAAGGAAGAAACTCTCAGTGACAACAAGAGAAATGATGGTGAGGTCAGTGATGGCGATTACAGTGATAAATCAGTTCTTTGTTTATTTCAATACGACAGTCAGCAGCCAAATGGCGAAATGCAAAGCACAAGACCAGCATAAAATAAAGTGATACAACTTACTTAAGTGATGGGTCATAGCTAAAATCAGCAAAGAAAAATTTTACATAATTATAATGATGCAGTTGCACCCTTTATGAGGAATATAATGGGTATGAAATTACAACGGCCAATGTAAAATATGATTAAAGAGAAGTGATTTGTTGTTGAAATACCTTATATCAATACTTATATGAAGAACATTAACAGCTGATGTGCATGTAGCAGAAGGACAGTGGTTGCATGAAGAATCAACATAGAACAAAACATTTCACTGAAATTCTGAGTAAGAACTCAAGAGATCTGTGGTTTCCAATAGGGAAGGACAATTTAAAACCGAAGTAAACTTTTGTACACAACAGGGCATCAGGTTGATACCTTCTTTCATTGGTGAGTCACACATAAGCTATCGCAGACCAGTAGATTTTTTTCCTGATATGGGCCTCATTTTGAGAATATGGTGCACAGTAATTGGCCAGATAGAAAGAATATGTTATGGAATTGTTGGAAAGAACAGAAGTAGTTAACTGTACAGAAGAATAATAGTTTGAAATTTTGAAGAAGAAGAGACTGGTATTACTGAAATAGAGTTGGAAATGGCAATTCAAACAATAAAACTTGGTGCTTTGGGTCATGATATGATATCCCCAGAGATGGTTTTGTATATATGGGCAAAGCAGGTAAGACAGTGTTATTTAACATTATAAAATCAGCCTGAAAGTACAAGAAAATGCCAAAGGATTGGAGAATGTCCATAATTTCTTTTAAGAAGTGGGACACTGGACTTTGCCAAGTGAAGTAATTGGCAGCATGTGTTTGAAGGTAACTTATATGCCACGAATTGCTACTGCAGTAAATGCTGCCCTAATTTTCACAAATGATTTCTTGGTATTGCTGTACAGATGTACAGAAAGATTAGTAATGGAATTTTATAGTATGGGATCAGTGTTGGCTGTAAATAATAGAAGGAGATGGATTATACTGACATAAAAATCAGATGAAACTGGGGCTTTCTTAGAAAGCATTCACCTACACAATCTGGCAGTAAAATCTATTCACACAGCAGTGAGACTTGTTAAATTTTAGCCATAAAAGATAACTGTTGTTCAGAGATTCAGTCCAGATAATGGTGCTAGGATTTATTTCTGAAATTGGTCATTGGGATCAGCGCCTGATGGAAAACCCAGAAGAGTTGTTCTTAGTAACAAAGCATGGCTGCATTTAAGCAGGTAGGTCATCAGTCAGAACAGTTACTATTGAAGTTCAGAAAATTCATGTCAGTTCCATAAACAACCTCTTCATGAAATTACGGTTGCAGTTTGGTGTACATTTACCTGCATGAGACTAATTGGACCACTCTGTTTTAATGAAAATGTAAATTCCAAGTTTGAAAATTAAGCAATGAAAAAGTACTTTTCCGTCCAGTGCTGCCCAACATCTGGAAGAGCATTATATGTTTGAAGGTTGCCAGTTTTTATGTGCTAATCCTCATGATAAGAGTAGTGTTAAAATGGAGATGAGTAGGAATAATTGGTAGAATGATACTGGCAGGGAGAACCAAAGTACTCAAAGAAAAATTGTTCCAGTGCCACTTTGGCCAACACAAATCTCACATGAACAGGCATGGGATTGAATGAGAGGCTGGAGCTGCCTACATTATATGTAAATGTTCAGACTGCATTTCACAGAGAGCACAATGTGCTTTCATTAGAAAGACCAGTGAATGTTGTGTAGTGATACAATTACTATTTATTGTTAGAATCGTATGAAACGTGAATATATTGTGTGCAAAATGGGGAGTTCTTAGCATTAATTCTGGCAATACATACACTACATAATGACCTTTAAAAAGTCTGATATTTAGGGCCATTTTCAGAGACCTGACAGATGAAGAAAAAAGATATTTAACCTTTTAAATACCTGCATTTCTAAATGAACACCCCCTAGAAATTAATTTTGTATATTTAAGTAACAAGGAAATCCACTGCATATGTCAGACATGCTGCGTAATTTCTGTTTTATTTTCCACAAAATGCTGTTGATTTCATAATTTTATCTTTTTCTTTTCAAGTAACATGGTTTTGTTATAAATCATGCACTAAAATTTAAATACCTGCCCCAGTGGATTAAAGGTTAATGCTGCAGTTGACATGGCTCGTTAGCTGCTGCTAGCCTTGATAGAAGAATTTTAGTAGCCAAGTCACACGTATCTGTCTGTGTACTCTACATTCCCTAGATTTAAGATTGAGTTTTACCTGTGATGACATGCTGAAAGGAAAGTCTGTGCATGGCAGAAGAGCTGAAACAAAATATTTGATGAGTCATTTCAAACATTTCTCAAGAAGTGTCTTGTCTAGCATTTCAAAATGTGTTAAAAGTGTTAGGAGATTTAATGGTATGAGAAGTTTTGGTGTGAACAACACAAAACTAGACCATGAGCCCTGCAGCATATGGTGGAACAATCTCATAAATAGAAACACGAGAGAGTGTGTTGGTCAGGTAACTACACCACTTGCTTGCTTAATTATCGGACAGGCAAATGACTGTGACCATGAAGAAGGAAGCTGTGAGGTACAGGACCAAGACCTTCGCTGAAATTGAGAATACAAGGTATGTGCGATAAGTAAGCTTCCCCAGCCTGGAACTTCTGTGTTAATCAAGTATTTTATTTTTCACTAGGAGGCAGCACTTACAGTAGGGGTGTCATGTAAACAAATGGTGCAAGAGTGAGCAAGTCGGATGCTGTTATTGGGATAAGTTGATTCCAGTGCCAGTTATGTAGGAAACCTGATCCCAGAAGGAAGTTTTTATGGCTGATGCTTTTTCCCCCACATCATAATTTACCATTAGTTGACAGAGGTGTGTGGTAATGGTGTAATGAGAGTGCTATGTATCAGAAAATGGTGCCTGTTATCAACAGTTTGGTCATAATCACACTTACCTGTTGTTATTTTGTATTTATATGGTCAAGGTATGTTCTTTTATAGTTAGTGTAATAATATGTGGTACATAATGTATTATTATCTTGTATTGGATCTTGTATGTTAATATCATTTTGTATTTCTGTAGTCAGTGTATATTTTTAATTTACATTCATTCTGTAGTCTTCACTGCCAGATATTGCAGTTGAGTGATAGAAATTTCTGCTTTATTTTGTTCAGTTTCACATATTGTCATAACTGCGGCCTTTCACGTATTGGTTTGAACTTGATTGTGAATGATGAAGGAATTGAAATTGAATGTTTGAAATTTATTTTCAGGTATGGGAATGGGCCCACTACTTGAGACAGTGATTGCTATTAATCCAAGCATTATTGTGACAGCATTGATGGGTACAGTGGTTATCTTCGGTTCATTCAGCTTGTCAGCAATTTTTGCAGAGAGAGGAAGGTGGTTGTATTTGGGTGGCACACTTATGACTCTTCTGACCAGTTTGCTGCTTCTGTCACTGGCGAATATGTTCTTCGGCTCCTACCTGTTATTTCAGGTTCACCTGTATTTAGGATTGCTGCTGATGTGTGGTTTTGTTCTGTATGACACTCAGCTGATCATTGAGAAGCGCAGGCATGGCAATAAAGATTTTGTCACCCATGCTTTGGACCTCTTCATTGATTTTATTGGCATTTTCAAGCGTCTTCTCATCATTCTTTCACAGAAGGTAAGTGTTATCACTCAATTGGTTCATTATAATGTTCACATTTAAGTTTTACTTGCCATTGTAAGGAGATTAGTAAGTAATGAATTGGATTAAAATGGTAGGAAGTGGTCTTGACCCGATTTAAAGAACAGTTCTGACATTAACCTAGGTGTTCTGAGAAGAGTAATGGGAAGCCTCAGACTAGTTTGTCTAGGGATCAGGTTTTGATTGTGAGACTTCCCACATTTGAAGCACTACATTCCGTTAATCTGAAGAACAGTTGAAATGTATGCATAGTCATAGACTTTTCCTTCTGTGCTTATTAAAGTTACGTTGATGGATTTTATGGGTTAGCATATCCCATGTTGCAGTTAACTGTTATTAACAAGGATCTAACTTGGACATCCTAAACAGCAAGTGAGATTAGAGGTTCTGTTGATAGTGACTGAAGAGTACTGTCTTTTGGACTGAGATGCTATGTAATCTGTAACAGATGTAATATATCTCATGGAAGAACCTAATGCCTGCCTCCGTTTTTGGAAGATATAGGCTGTAAGATCTGCTGAAACATCGGTACATTTCTAGGAGACCGGTGGTACTACAAAAGATGGTATTCATTACAGATTAACACATTTGGTTTATTATGGCCACTAGGATTGACAGATTAACAGGCTACACGCTGAGACAGTAATCAGTACCTAGCTGTTCTGGAATGAGCTACTTGTAATCAAAATAGTAAATAGTTCGCAGTAATGTACATGTAGCATATTGGCCTATTTTTCTCCTTTTTTATACTCTACCACCATACTAATTTCATTGTATAAAATTTTGGCACTATAAAATATTGGCATCTAATGTTCATTGAAACTTCAGTAGACACATGTTGAATTCTTTGTGAAATTAGACATGGTTTTGTCATGAAACACGGTATGATTTATTTCACCTGTTGGAAAGTTTAAACTTGTACACTGAAGTCTTGGTTTACAGTCCTGTGTTTGTTCCTGGCAATAAAGCATCATGATGTCCATTATCATATTCAACACTGAACAATATTGACAGTTCTCTCATGCTCTCCTCATGATGAAGTTGTAGTGAGGCCCAATGTGGGTTAATTTTAAAGCAGTCTAGCCCTGGCTTAAAATGGATTTGATAGTACAGTGGGAATGCTCCGACAGCATGACAAAGCAACAGTAAACTTTGTGTCATGAAAAGGAAGAAATTTGTTTCTATGTAAAGATTTTATTGACACTGTTGCTGGTAGAAATTATTTTTGGTGGGAAGGTTTTTATACACTGCTGACACACAAGTGGAAACATTCAGACCAGAGCATTATATTTCATAGTATGTATATAGTATTCCTGTCATTAGCACAGTTCAAACCACAGACCAGAGTCTAGACCACATGAATGTTTCAGTGATTAAATTTGGACTTAACACAAATGTGAGTCCTTTATGCAGCAGTTCTTTACTCATACTACTTTCTCACAAGTAGTCATTTGCTGTAAACTGCGAATTGAAACTGATATTCTGTCTTTGTAATGTAGCAGTAATACTTACTGACATAAGCGTACTTGGCAAAGTGTTGTAATACAAGTTACATCTAGTGATTTTTTTTTTTTTCGTCTTTGTTGCTGTGTGTTTTTAGTTTTTAAACCTCACACTCAATGCTCCTGAGATACTCATTATAATACAGAGTTACTGATATCCCAACTCGCGACCTGATTTTACCCATGACTGTGGAAGACCAATTGCAAAATGGCAGAAATATTAAGATTTTCTAAGTAGCAGCATGTTGCATCATAACAAAGTAGGTTCAGTTTGAAAATCCAATTTATGTAGATTTTTTTAATGATGATTTTTTTATTTTTTGCATTATCCAACAAAAGGCTAAGAGGGCAAGTATTAATGTTGTTAGTGTCAACAAGTCTTGTTTTGTAACTTTTTTTGTAAGTTTGTTAAACTATGCAGATTGTGAAATACACATTTAAATGTGCCTATCAGGCCCAAATGAATGTGAAGAAATTTTTTTCCCAAAAGTTTAGTTAGGACTGTCATCCAAGCTTGTTCTACCAAATTAAATTTGCTTTGTGTGCACACTCCCATAGCCAAACATTTAGTATTTTCAGATATAGTATAAATTAATAGAGTTGTAAAGTTTTGAAAGCATCCATTGTCTTTGTTTGTTGATAAAGATACTGTGGTGATAAGTTTCAAGGCAAGTATGATATGATAGTGACTGATAAGCATAGTCCATGTAATCAGCTCCCCCAAGCCTTGTAAAGAACATACATATTGATAAGATTGGCATGACACTTCCAGAGTTCACAGAAACATTTTTTGTCTTACCCTAGTTTCCAGGAAACGTAAGATATGTACACTACATCATCATAATCTCCTTTTCTTAATCTTTTCACTTCTTTCCTGTGTCCTGCCTCTTCTATTGTCATAGAACATATTACTGTACTGAAATACCTGGAATAAAAGCAGACACCAGATTGATGTTGTATATAAAATTGGCAAAGGTTTAAAGACATGATTAGAAGTGGGCCAAACTGTGGGAAGAGAAAGTGAGCTATGTTTGAGGTTTTTACAGTGTTGCTTTTTTTAAGATTTAAGTGTTCTGGGAACTTGTATGACTGAATTGCTGCAAAATAGCCATCCAAACTGTTCATCTGACATTTCCAAATACGTACCTTGAATATTCTTTAATTAAAATAATGGTGTATAATATTTATTACAAGCATGTTTACTGGTAGGAGAACCTGTATTATTTTTAAAACTGGCTCTCAAAAAAACAGTATATCCCTTATGTACACATTGTTTGCTGTCCTGTGTGGTTTGTCGGTGATCAAGACCATGTTCACAAGGCCCCACTGTTAGTGCCTGTCCTGAGCCCGATAAATCCGCCACACCCTCCCATCCAGTGTTTATAAGATTCATTTTAGTACTATCCCATCTGCACACAGTAACAGCATTGTGAGAACCTCGGGGTCTCAGCAGTCCATTATAATTTGTATATGTAAGGTACTTAAAACTGGACGTCATTGCTTGTCTTGGAATATGTAACCACAAAGAAATTTGGTTCATGACATTAATTCAAACTGAAACATTAGAAAACTGACAGTTGTTGAAGAATAAGCAAGACAGTCACTCTGTGCCAACTAAAATTAAGATGTACATCTTTTATCTCAGTACACATTTTGATAATGTGAATGTTTCTCAGAATGGAAGGAAAAAGGACATGGGATGTGTAGAGTGATAATATTAATAAAAGTGAGATTGTGGCTGCAATTATTGTGATGAGTAGTAAGCAAAATCAGTAGATACCTACTGTCATCTTATGAGATTCCCTCTTTACCTTGCTCAGAAGATTAAATGGTATTCCACATATGTATGCTGAAGTTTGTATTAGTTGTCTAGAACAGTGCTTGTCAAAGGGTGCTATGTGGTGGTATGCATATGGTCACCTGGTGGTACGTGAAGAAGTTCAGGGAATTTTTTTTAATTCAAATTTATAAACTTTAATTGCACTTTTACAAGGTAAACAAACTGTTTATAGTTGCTGTCAAACTCAACAATAATATATTTAGTTATAAGTTCTCTCTATTAGCCATTAAAATAGAGAAAACTAATAACTAAGTATACTGTTGTTGTGTTGGACGGCAACTATAAACAGTTTACCTTGTAAATTACTAAACAAAATGGAATGTCCTTTCTAAAAATTTAATTGCACTATTAAAATTGTTTTAAATGTGTTGAAATATAGAGAAAAACGTTGATAAAGTGTATACCAAGATACTATTTCATTGTTCCGGTTCAAAGCACGCTCTTCTTTGTTGTCTAATCCCATTGATTTGGAGAAGTAGCAACTGCGAAATTTGGGGTTTCCACATCTTTCCTGTTTTACTGGTTGGCAGGTTTGAAGACTTCACACCTGCCACCCAGCATAACATTCCTGAAGACCAGTATCCTGTAACTAGGCATAAATATTTGCAGTACCTAGTGGTACATGTACATGTTTTGTGTTGTGACTGTGGTACATGAGAATGAAAGAGGGAAAAGCACTGGTCTAGAAACTTTCAGGAGGCATTTTGCTTATGGATAATGTTAAACTAATTAATTGAAATAATAAACTTTTAGCTTTTAGTTCAGAATGTTTGTGCCATTTGTCACCTGCATCACACAGGTCACATATGTTGAAGTTGTTTGAAAGTTACTCACTGATGTACAGTTGTATTTTGATTTACAGTCACTTCTTCCTGTACACAATATTTCTTTAATGCCACATTTTATTCTTTCACAGGAACAACAGCAGAAACGTAATCGCCGAGACTGAGCTGCCCACATGTCAGTTTTCAGCCTTCTTAAACAAGAAATTACTGCTACGTTTCTTTGTATCCTATAAATCATAACATACCTACAAACAGACGTGTAAAATGGACATAAAATTTGTGTGTACAATTCTTATATTATACCACAATGTAAGAGAGTTGAGGCAATCATGTTTTAACTGTCAGTTCTTTATCAGTTGGCCTCACTGTTAGAAAGTAATGAGTATGTTTTGGTGTGAAAGGGACTGTTGTATTGTAAGGTAGGATAGTTGTAGTCTGATGCATTAGAGTGTTTCTTATAATTAAGTAACTCTGTTATTAGAATCCTGGTTTATTTTCTACGTATAACACCACCTTGTACACTTTTTCACCCTCAGAAATGTAATTTGTATGTTAACTGTAAATTTGAAATAAAGTGTAACCTTTTCAGTGATGAGAATTTTATTTGTACATACAGGATGTTCCAGGAGGAATCCGCCATACTTTGGTTAATTTACATTGATCAGAGTCGCACAGTTATGGAGATAATGGTGTGAGAAAAGTGGTCTCCTTGTGGTTCTACATACTGTACCTGTATAACTTGATGCATTTTTGATACATCGCACAGGCCTGTCTGTGAGCCGTCGGTAGGCCAAGGCATGCCGAGATGACAGTGCATTGTAAAGCACTTGGAATCCTAAGGACGATTTTTATGAGACTAGTGTGAGTTTTCCACACTTAATAGATGTTTTCATATCACATACATGTTTATCAGTTGTTAAAGGGCAGGTTTTAACATAGGAACTAAAAATTCCCTCTCATATAATACATATTTGGTAATCAGTAAGTATAATTTATTTTCATTCTTTGAAACTTGTTTCGCCATTATCTCTGTAAACATACAACTTCAGATGTGGGCGCTTTTGTTTATATTGATGTAATTTAACCTAAGGAGCGTTCTCCCGAAGTGTGGCCAATTCTTCCTGAAACACCCTAGTTACTGTGGTCTCACAAGTGGAGGAGTATTACACTGCATGTGAGTGAGATATTCAGTTGCTGGAGACAATATCACCTGCTTAGACCCTTCACTTGGTGGTCTGCCGTTTTTAAAGAACATTAGGTTAATGGTATTGTGCTCATTTCTATCCAGGGACTTTCAGGTAGGGGCAGATTCTCATGGAAAATTGACGTGGCCTGAAGAGAGCCAGCTGCTGGAACCTTGCTCTTATGGCCCCTATCCAATGAGTACATTTGACATAAATTTCTGAGGTAAGCGTGGAAGGCTGAATGTTAATGCCTTCCACTCATACAACTGGTCACGTTGAGGATTGGGGGTATTAGTTTCATTAAGTTTGATTATAATTTTTATATATTTCAGTGGGTGTATTACGGGCAGAGACGAAAACTTGGCATGGTGTGGGTAAAGTGCACCTTGATCCTACAGTACTTCATTTTACAGTGACCATCTGTTACCAGTAATAGACAATTGTGTTGGTCATTGTTTTAAACAATGTTCGGAATTTTGGCTCATTATGGATAATGCATACAGGGTGTTGGGGCCCCAACAAAGAAACCGATAGACTTAATATTACGACTTTAACTTCGGGTCGGAGCCCACAATATTCGTATTAAAATACCGCACTCAAAATAATTAATATAGCATCGATCTTCTCAACACGAATATGGGGTTAACCCAGTCCCTCCCTACAAATGCAAGATTGGTATGTCACAATAGGCTACGTACAGTTCATTCTAATTCTCCCTAATTTAGTATTCATTCACTGATCCTAATATCATTACATGCAATGTGTAATTCAGCTATTAAAAAAATCGTTGAACACACCAAGAATAAAAATACGCAATCATGTACACTTAACTCGAGCTTGAAGCATATTAAATCGATATTGACTCCATGTGAATGGTCATTATGGACGTTGTCAAGTCAGTGTCCAAAATGGTTCGTCTGTATTTACTTCGAAATTCAGCCACTATTAATAATGACCAGAGTGGTGCAGGATCATTTCTTTACTTGGGTAATATGAGAGGCAAAATGTATGGTGAGCTACAGCCGCAGCAACTCCGCGTTTTCCATGAAGCTCCAGACAGAGAAGACCGGTCGACGTACCTTATTGATAATTAAGACAATTTGAAACCAACTGTATAGCGATGTTTTCAGTCACACCGAATTCGATCTTTGTCGAATATTTATTATCTGGCAACTAGTTTCGACCTCCAGTATAGGTCATCATCAGGCCATTGTACAAGAACATGAATGCCTACAGAAACTAAATACCATGAGGTAGATCTCCCCATTTATATTAAAAATGTATGTACGGTGTTTGGAGGCAATAATCAGTTGCAATAGGCCCAAGGACACTTTCAAAGCTGTATAACTATTCACAAAAATAATAAGTGCAAGTAAAATACGACATCCGCCGATATAAAGGTAATTTGACATTAACGTACAGCATAAAACGTGCCCGGATCAAACTACTGGGATTTAGGTCATCCACTCCAGTGTTTGGCCATACCATGAAAAGCTGTTTGGCGTGAGTTTCCGACGTTTTGTGCAGGCTAGAGTTTAGAAAATTATTCAATTCCTGTGAAAACAGGAACTGAGTAATGAATAAAACAGTCCAACACAGAACCCCATCTTGCTGTACTGGTTAAAATCTGACAAACATGGCACAATTCACGTGGAAATACATCTGCATGCACCTGCATTGCACCCAGGTTAAAAACGAGCCTTGAATGCAAATACTCGTCCCACGGCAACCCGTGGGATCTCTGCCATTGCTCTGAAATGAAACTGTCTGCATGAGGAATATGTTGGTTTCTTTTAGTGTGCTTAACATTACCGAAGAGGGAAACGTTAACGTCTGATCGCTTATTCACTAAGTAGGGTTGTACTGTAGTAACTGTTGCCTGATTTGAATGAGTACAACAGTAAATAGTGTTGCGTAAATTTAATGATTACTTTCTGCAAGGAATAGTTTGTCATTGTCTTCAGGTATGTACTTTTACTCTACCTAACTCCGTCCTTCTGAATTTTGTTGTGTATATATTGGTGGGGCGTGTAAAATCTCCTATTTGAATCAGCGCATGCTTTAAAACATGTGTTTTGCGCTTCTGTAAACAGAGTGGCAGAAGATAGAATCGATGATTTGAGGATCTAGAGGTAGTCGGTAATAACAAGGAACACACAAGATTTACGCTATGCGCACATTTATCTGTTTGTTTTCTTGTGACTTCGCGCTTAAGAACACGTAATGGGACCTTTTGTTGACCGTGCATCTCAGTGTATTCCTAGCAATTAACCAACTTGATGCACAAAATCTTGTTTTATAATAAGTTTATTAAACGCCTGTACATGTTTCGAGCACTATGTGCTCATCATCAGAAGGTCAAAATTGTGTTACACAGCATCTGGTATCATCACACCTGTAGGTGGCCGTCCGTTGCACAGGTTGAGAGAAGACTCTCTCAAGACTCAGAAGTCTCAAGACTCAGAAGACTCTCAACACAGGTTGAGAGAAGAGTCTTCTCTCAACCTGTGCACCGGACGGCCATCTACAGAGTGTGATGATACCAGATGCTGTGTAACACAATTTTGACCACCTGATGATGAGCACATAGTGCTTGAAACATGTAGAGGCATATAATAAACTTATAAAACAAGATTTTGTGCATTAAGTTGGTTAATCGCTAGGATGTAATGGGAAATGTAGCCAATATTTCTGAACTGGGTTGTGAAGAATGCATTGAAACGGAGTGTCATTGCAGCTGATTGTCGTTGTAGGATGCGTTTGACCCGTTCCGATATTCTGTAAATGCGCATTTAGTTTAAGCAGAATAGTGAGAAGTACATGCAGAATACATTCAACTGCCCACAAGTACGAAAGACTGGCCGAGTGCGTGTGCCATCTAGGCTCTTCATTAGCTCCTGAACCTTTGGATAGAAAAATCTGTTTGTACCATAGTTAGTATATTATAATTGATATCATGTACGTACTTCGTAAAGACGGTTTACAACAGACGTACGGGTTGGTGTTAAAAAATCATCATTATATTGGTCGTTGTCCTAACATTAAACTCACGAATATTTCAGCAGCGAAAGGAAAGTCGTCAATGTGCAGGCTGTACCAGCGAAGTTTAAGTCAGCCTTGACTCCCGGAGTACGATCCAGTAGACACTGGCCATGCTTCCCCTGTTTTGTCATCTAACAGCGAAGGTCGATGAACGTAACAATTGCCTTTTCACTCTCCAGACGTAATGAATGCATCTGACTGAAAAGTACTTTGTTTTGTAAGATTTCTTACGTTCGTAAGCCAGAACTGGTACAGAAGACCGAATTTAGGGAATGTCACTTCGTGTTTGGTTTAAACCTGATGTTGAAGTTGTTGCTGGAGACACTCTGAGTTTTTAAATTCTTCTAAATAGTGTTTAAAAACTCAGTTCATAACTTATATAAAGCACTTCCTTGCCATTACAAAAATCAGCCAGTTGATGCTCAGGGAAAGAGTTGCTTGTTATTCTGAGAATAGTAACGGTAAAGCAGTCCCATTACAGGCCTGGACAGGCCCAGAGGGTTACAGGAAGTTAAGATTCCCAAATTTCGCGACAACGGCACAGGATTGTGGTAGGTTCTCAGCCTTACGCACCGGCCGCCTTTACCCCCAGGAAATACTCCTGGTATTCATTTCTGTTAGAGGCTGAGTCGACCACATGGTCATAGTGCGATCGGAAATATTTTATGCAAATGAAAAATCCACTGACACAATCTGAGATCGAACCAGCGACCTTCCGATTTGTAGCACAGCACCTTAACCACTGTGCTACCGCGGTCCCCATTCTAAAAATAGTAAGAAATATAAATCCTATGTGTGAGTGAAGCGCCGAGTTAATGTCAAAGTAGGTGCTGTGTGAAAATATTAACACCACTATGTCAGAGGGGTTAAAGAGTTTAGAATTTTTGTTTGCGGAATACTACCAACAGATGTACTCATGATAAATGAGATTAAGAGCCAGAAACTCCTTGGAGAGTCCTTATGGAACACAGAGGTTCATTGTAATATTCACGAGACGCCCCCGCTAGAGGGCTCTCCTGAACTGTGTTACCTCAGCCTACACACTCACACTCATTCCTTGAAGGCCCGCCTAATGTTATCTCCCATCGATATTCCCTTTAAGCTGTGCGCCTGTCCGGCATACAGGTTTTGAAATCAGGGCACATAGAAAATTGAAATGCAAGCAAAATATTAAATTGTAAAAAAAGTATATGATAATAATGTAACAAAATTTTCGCTAATCAAAACATCAAATATATACATATTCGACTGATATTTATTTGCGATGTAAATTAATAACATAAGAGTGAAATAATAGAGTAATTCCTGTTTATTGTGTATTGTCCTGTTTATTCCCTGTTTTGTTAAAACATATAATTACAAATTTATTTACAATGAGAATGACTATATTAACAAAAATAATTTAAGGTTTGTAATTTTACATATACTCAATTCAGTGCGCACCTGTTTTTGTAACTGGGGAAAAAATTTTCACAACTTGAAATTTTTGAGCACACAGGCCGTAAAAATTAGAAGGGAGACATTGCCTCCCACCTTTTCCTAATTGTCTGAAACGGTTTCTCATCGAGTTTACCGAATGAAAGTTGTGTCCAAATCTCCTGTCCATGTCACATGTCCAGCCTATCTCATTTACCTTCATAACAGAAAATCAAAAGCATTTTGACAGGTTCACATTACGTTTTAGTTGGCGGTGCGACTTGATTTCCTATTTTGCTTAGTCTCAGGCATGCACTGTTGGGAATTCTTAATAATCCCTGAAGACGGTTTTGCGTTATTTGAGTGGTTGTCTGTGCATGAAACTAGCCGAGAACAGGATTCTTTTTTTAAACAAGAGTAAACTTTTTTTTTTTAATTAAGCCTTTGGCCGATCCCACTAGCCTCCCCCTTTCAAGCACAGAGGGTCGAACTCGAGTAATGAAGAATGATCTTCAATATTTCTAATAAATTTACGAGCTTCTTTTATCCCGCTTCATGTGAACGCGATACGGTGGAACAACATAAACAACTTTTACGTTGTTTATACCATGCTTTGTGATAATAACTATTACAGTTAGAGCCAACTAGATTCACTCTTGTTACAATTTATGAGCTCCCTCTCCTAACCTCCAGTCCGCTTCCACCGCAGTGCAGCTACTCCGTCTTATAATACACATTGGTAATTCATCATAGTACCATGTGTACTTGGACATAACATTACACCGTAATGCTTGTATTCTACAGTTGACTTCCTGATAATGGACCTTCACGGCCCGAAACATGTCGAAGAACTTTTGTAAAATGAAATATAACAAGAGCACATTTAGTTTGTTGTAATTGCACTAGCATAAAAATGTTTTCATGTGCTTATGCAGTTCCTTTTTCCCCATTTAGAATGGGTTATTGCACGATATAAAAAGTGTTTTACATTATTTGTCCTTATTCCATTATACAACATGCAGTGAGCGCGCGGGCGCACGTGTTTATGAAGTGTTTATTTATAACCTCTCTCTCCTTTTGCCCTCCGTAGGTTCATTCACTTAGCAGCCTGTGTTGTAAGGATTCTCTATTTGTCTCCAACGTTCAAGGTGACTCATAATAATGCATGTTTGTGTCGTAACATGGCGGTAGCAATCACAGTACCAGCTGGAGTCTTGCTTCACTGAATTGAAGCCAAGCCGGTTAGTTGGGAGAATGTAAGACAATAATACGTAGCCGTTTACCATAACACAATCTCTTGTGTGCTGCTTCTTTTTATCTAAATTTCAATTGTTACATTTATCGGTGTTATTGGCAATTACGCAAACGTGTGTATTATGCTGGGCGCGATATTAGTTTTCTAAATAACTTTTTCCGACAGTGTAATCACTAAATGTAAACGAACTCCTCAGAAGAAAATTTTTCACGGTTCATAACACGATCGATAGATGGCTTCGTAGTAGTTGACAGCACGTTCGGTAGATGGTATCCTAGTTTTCCAAATAATAGTTCGGAATTAGGCGCGTTTGAAGAGAAAATCGACTATTAACTTCTTTCTGTCTCTCCGCATGAAACAGAGTGCCTTCCTCTGGATGGCCTTTCATGACATTTTGTGTGTGTGTGTGTGTGGAGTTTTTACTACAATCTGCATAAATGTTCAAATTTTTCAGACAAAATAACAGACACTACACAAGAAGATATACCTATGTTTTTTATCTTTTCCCACAATTAATATTCATAATTGAGACAGTGTTTTCTGAGAGGTACGCGTTCAGGTCGAGGGAGCAATTTTTATAACTGAGACGGTTTACTGTCTGAGTCAGATGAGCATCGGACATGAACGATTGTAAGCAAGTATCATCATTCACAGATATCGATTGCAAAGCTCCCTGCTTAAGCTCGATGATGATCGATGATTAGAAGTCTGTTGCTAGGATACTCTGAATACTTATAATTTGTGTCAAAACATGCAGTGTTTTTCTGGTAAATATTAACGAATTTAACATCTAGTAACGACAATAGAGCGAACGTTTCGAAGTGTTGCTCTTCGGACATTTTCTGGCCTGTTTTGTTATTTAATCATTATTTAATGAAAGAAGAATTGACAACAACGTAGAAGGAAGTTGTCTTGGCCATTTTTAGGGATTAAACTTGAAGATGAAGAGAGTTACGTCCCTCAGATACTCCTCGGGGAACGAAATCTTGTTATTTATTGATCAGAAGTTCTGCCGTGGACCAGACATTTCGGCTTGATGATGTATAAATAAATTTACCAAAGACCCAGCCAAGAGTCAAATTCCTGTTCTTAATTTCAGATTATATTGATGAAACTATTCACAAGCACAACCTCGAATTGAACTGAGGGGAGTGTTTAGTGTCATGCTTCAGCAGTCTGTCTCCACTTGTAACTACTTGACTGTGTTGGGTCTCAGAATCCGCGAGCATAAAGTAGTGAAGGAAAAAAAATCATCGCCCCTGATTTGTTCAATGTAAATGGACAATGATTTTTTACATTTGCACCCCTTGCGATATCAGGTAGATAACCATACAACATCGTGAAGACAGAGAAGTTTCTGCGTATGTCAGGTGTTTCTGGCGTCCTGTCATACATCCAACGAAAGCGATGACCTCCACGGAAACAAACTCAGGGCAGACTGAAGTACAGTAGAACTCCACTTATTCGGATTATTTGGGACAGCGAACCAACCGGATACGCAGAAAACCCGGATAATTGGATTTTTCTTCAAAACTAGGTTGCATTGGCAGTCTGAAGTGAAAAAAAAATATATAAACAGCTGTTTTAGGCTTCATATTTATTTACATGCAAATAAAGCATTAATACATATTTCCTTATATGTATTTGACATTTGGGGGAAAAAAAATTTAAGCCCTAAAAAGATGTAGTAAATTACAGAAAGTAAATGTTTACCCGAAAGGCCAAGCCGATCTGGATAATTGGCATTCCGGATAGCCAGCGTCCGAATAAGTGGAGTACCGCCGTATACTGCCAATCAGCGTTTCCCCTTTAAATAAGCTCATTCCGCAGCCACTGCAAGACATGAGACTCGCGCCACATTCTGCAGTGTCACAATGAAGACACCACTGTCAGATAAATGCAATGACTGAGAGTTTTCCCTCCCCACCCCCCACCCCCCCAAAAAACACAAAAAATATTCCATTTATATATATATATACATCTCGATCCTTGAAATGTTTGTAAAGCCCGTCTTACTCACGATCAGGAAATGTTTGTGAAGAAGGTTTTATTGATAATTTATTCACGGTTTTTTGTTCGTTGTCACTCCATTTATGAAACAGCTGTGACAGCGTCAGTGCCACTTTTCTCGAGTTTTTACACAGTTGCTTTTTTTAATTCATTTGATTCATGTAACGGCGCCTTAAGAAATGCCTGTCATGTAGCATCGAAGGATACAATGGAAGGTACATGAACGGAAACTTGCATTGAAGATGAGTGTCCTCTATTATGTTAACTCTCTTAATTTGATAGGTACAAATGTGTATGCGGAAGACACAGTGGCGTACCCAGGAATTTTGTTCGAGGTGGGAGGGGAGGGGGTTCAACAAATTCAGTTGAGGACAGAGGACAGAGAAAATGGGTCTCTGGGGGGCGGTAGCCCCCTAGTCAGGGGTTCTGGAGGTAGCTGTAATTTGGTACAAGAAATTTCGTTTCATATAGTAAAATTTTCTTAATTTTTGGTACTTTAAGACTATTTATGACGACAACCAATTTATTTGTCATTGCTAATGTAAAACAACTGGGAACCTAGGTAGTTTTAGAATTTTACTGCCTTTTTTCCGAACATCTTGGGGTGTTGGCGTCCTAAATTCAGCAATTTTTAGCAGTTTTCACAGTCGGGTTGAGTTTGGCACGATTTTGGTGGGCCTTCGGAATTTCGGGGGGGGGAGTATTTTGAACCCCCCCAAACCCCTCCTCCGTACACTACTGGGAAGGCACATCCTCCAGCTTCGGTGTATAAGGATTCCATGAAAATTGGGTTAGGACATTGCTCCTGAACAACTGTATTTATGCACCAAAATACGGGGTCTCACATCTCAGAAGGCAACATTCTCAGTAGAAACAACACGGCAGCCTCAGACATCGATAAACCTTTGTTGCTTACTTCCAGGTACCCTTATGGCATGTGCCTGGGGGGGGGGGGACT
>Ga0131853_10005709_pt1 | contig 22482 bp, 20 predicted proteins | sample TergutLab28metaG_FD_92764 | JGI IMG/M metagenome (GOLD analysis project Ga0131853, IMG submission 92764) | Labiotermes labralis P1 segment gut microbial communities from Petit-Saut dam, French Guiana - Lab288 P1 (version 2) (version 2) | ecosystem: Host-associated > Arthropoda: Insects >... | reverse complement strand
GGCAGCAAAGGCAGTTATCTGCTCGTAGTCTGCCGGTAATCCAAACAAATCAACCGCTATGATTCCCCGCGGATTAAGCCTTCCTTCTTTGCTGACCTTGTCATACGCTTCTTTGAGGGTAGCAGCAGTAATGTTGAAGGTGTGGGGATCCGAGTCAACAAAAACTGGAGTAGCCCCTGCCAGGCTTATGCTTTCGGCAGAGGCAAAAAACGTGAACGAGGGAACCAGCACCGCGTCACCTGGCTCCAGCTGATAGGCCATAAGTGGCATGACGAGAGCATCGGTGCCGTTTGAGCAGCTGAGCGCATGCTTGACGCCCGTATAGGCAGCCAGCTTATCCTCAAGTTCATACACCTGGGGCCCCATAATGTATTGCTGGCTGGCCAAAACCTGAGCTACAGCCTTTTGGACCTTGTCTTCTATTCTCAGATATTGGGTTTTTAAATCAATGAATTGCACAGAGCTCTCCCGTAAGTTTTCTGATTATCTTTGTTGCCATTATAGTGAATGGACTGCCTGTTCAACTGCGCGGCAGACTTCTTCAAGTGGCAAGTTTTGGTAGCAGGGCAAGGTGATGGTATGCTTTTGCAACCAGTGGGCATTGGGCAAGACCTCCTGGTATTTATTTTTGTAATACGTTGTAGTACTCAGGGAGTAGGTTCCCAGGGTTGTTTCAATTTGCTTCTCTTTGAGTGCCGCAACAAGCGCATCCCTTTGTATACCTGAGGGCACCGTAAACACTACGCTCTGCCTGTTGGAATAGGCGTTTTCAGCCTCGCTTTGAGGCACAAAGCCAAGCGGCGTTAGATACTCTGCATAGGCTGCGTATTGCTGCCTTCGCTCCTTGATGACCACGTCAATTTTCTCAACTTGATAACAACCCATGACGCAGGCAATCTCGGGCATACGGTAGTTGTAGCCAAAGGTGACATAGTCTCCTTGCTCGTTGGCGCCGTGGTTGAGTTTAATCCTGAGTGTAGAAGCATAATCATCATTATTGGTTGTAATAGCGCCACCCTCTCCTGTGGTGAGCAGTTTTCGTGGGTGCATGCTAAAACAGGTCAAGTCAGAAACGGAACCTATTTTGCGCCCGTCAATGCTGCTGCCAAAGGCACAGGCCGCGTCTTCAATCAAGGGTATGCCCTGATCCTTGCAGAGAGCTGCTATTTCGTCGAGACCGGAGGGGTTACCCAGGGCATCAACAAAAATGACTGCCTTGGTGCGCGGAGTGATTCTTGCCAGCAGCTCACCAGGGAGCATGTTATAGGTCTCAAGGGATACATCAGCTAAAACCGTAGTGGCGCCCAAATCCTCCACCACGTTGGCAGAGGCAGGAAACGAAAAGTCAGAAACTATGACTTCGTCTCCAGGACCTATATTCAAGAGATTGAGACACATCGTAAGTGCCGTAGTAGCAGAGCTTGCGAGAAAAGCATGTTGAGCGCCCGTGTACTCTGAGAGCTTTGCAGGCAAAAGCTTGGAATAAGCGCCCTTGGTAAAGATTCCTGTGGAGAAAATCTCTCTGATTTCGTCCTCTACATCTTCAAATGCTATATAGGGTTTGACCAGTCTAATCATCAGTTTTACTCCAGGGCTTTTTGGTGGCACCTCTCAAAAGTGCACTCTTCTCATCTTGCGTTATTATTAGCAGTTGATTATATCGCAAGTGCCTTAAACGGCTGAGGTTGAGGAATGGCTTATGGATTCTTTATGTGACCTACAAATCATGCTCTCTGAAATGAGGGAGCAGATCAAAGAGCAGTACAATCGCGTGCTGCCAACCGGCGAACTATTCTTCGATCGCTTCTCAAAGGCCTTGGAGCTTGGCGCTGGCAGAGGATCGTCAGTCTATGACAGCTCGCTAGTATTAGGTGACGTTTCAATTGGAGAGAATGTTTGGGTAGGCCCCAACACGGTGCTGGATGGCTTTCATGCAAAGCTGAGCATTGGAAACTGGGTGACTATAGCATCCGGCGCCTGCATCTTTACCCATGACTCCTCTAAACACTACCTCTCGGGCGGCAGAGACAAAAGCGTGAGCGCCCCGGTTACTATTGGGGACTGCACAGTGATAGGCACCTTAGCAATAATAAACCCAGGCGTCTCAATAGGTAACCACTGCCTGATTGGCTCACATGCTCTTGTCAACTCAAACATCCCGGACAATTCAATAGCCTTGGGCATGCCCGCCAAGGTTGTTGGTAGAGTTGAAATTGATGAGCTGGGAAACGTAAACTACCTTTGGGATAACTAGGCCGCTTAATCTGAGGACTAAATCGAGAGCGAACACAAAACTACGCCGGCTATGATCAGCGCCATACCCAAGAGCTTCTTTCTTGTCATTTTTTCGCGCAGAATGGCAAAGCCGATGATTGCAATAAATACATATCCCAGAGCCTCGATAATGGGCCCAATGGAGAGCGGGATGACCCTATAGGCGTAGACCATGATGAGGGTTGTGGCAAAGAAAACCAGATAGGCAACAATAACCAAGGGGTTAAGATACTCAGCCACCCGGCTGGGATAGGTCTTGTTTGCGCTTATTTTTAGCATCATCTGAGAGATGGAACTAAGTAACACAGATCCCACCGCTATCAAAATAAAGAGGGCAAGCTCAGTCATCAGAGGTCACCACCAAGATAATGCCAACCAAAACAACTACCGCTCCCACAATCATCCCTATGCTGATGTTTTCAGCAAATAACAATGCGCCCCAGAGAAGGCCCCAGATTACGGTAACCCCCTTGTTGGCAAACGCAGTAGTAAGCGGGAGGCGCTTGAGGATCTGCTGCCAGACAATTGCGTAAAGAAAGAGAATAACCAAAACAGCTGCATACCAGGCAAAGAACTGAATTGAGGCAAACTGCTCTAGAGCAGCCATCTTAGAACATATGGCTGCAACTGTGTATAAGAGAATGATAGCGTGCAGCAGTACATAGGTTATCCAGCGCGGTTTTTTGGCTGGAGCCTCATTTATACCGTTCATGTTATGTTTTCTCTGTACCACTCAATCGTTTCTTCCAGACCCTCATCAATGCCTCTGATATGCAGGTCTATCAAGCTTCTACAGAGTGCATTGGTGGCATTGTGACAGTCCACATCGGCCTTGCGACGCTCAGTCCAGACTACGTCCCCCTCATAGCACATGAACTGTGCAATCTTGGAGACAAGTGCCTCTATGGATACGCTTCCATCAGCAGAGATATTGACCTCTTGTCCCGGCTGCATAACGTCAAATAGCTTGAGTGTGGCATCAACCGTGTCGGTGACATAGATAAGATCACGGCTTTGCTTTCCGCTGCCATGAATCTCGGGGGGTTCACCATTCATGATGCGCCTGACCGTGAGAGGAATAACACTTGCCAAAGGTTGCACCCAGTTTTGACGTGGACCATAATTGTTGAAGGGTCTCACGATAAATGCATCCAGGTCAAACATATTCACCCAGGTTTTAAGCATGATATCCGCAGCGGCCTTGCCGCCGGCATAGGTGGTAGTGGCATTATAGGGGTGGTTTTCGTCCATAGGCTCATAACAGGCAGTTCCGTAAACCTCAGAAGATGAAAAATGACAGAGGGTGTTAAAGCTGCCCTTTCTCTGAAGCTCCAATAGGTTGCCGAGCACCACTACGTTGGTAAGGTAGGCATCCAAGGGATCAATGAATGAGTAGTTTAAGGCCTTGGTGGCTAGATTGAAGACAATCTCGATGTTGTGTTGTTCAATAATCTCGCTGAGAGCCTCGTTATGCTCTGCGTCCTTTTCATAGAGAATTGCACCCTTGCTGAGAGCGCTGCTCAGATTGCTTCGCTTGCCCAGGAACATGTTGTCAATTATCACAACCTCGGCAGCTTCCTGTAAAAGAAGCGCATCAACCAGGTGGCTGCCTATAAAACCAGCTCCACCAGTAACAAGAACACGAGAACCTTTAATGCTTGCTCTCAAACCATGCCTCCATAATCGCAGTAGTATACGGGGAAATTATATAAGAAATACTTACTTGAGCCTGTCGTTAACCGTGTGCGAAGACAGATTCTTGAGCAAAAAGCTCCTTTCCAGGGGCATCTCATCAACTTGATCAATCGGTTTTTTGAGATATTGCCGCGCTTTTATCCGCTGCAGGAGCAATGCAAGCGGTGTATAGAGCATTACAAACCTTTTAATCCTGAACATCCTGTAGGCTCTTGCAACTATGCTTGAATCCTTATGACGCTTTTTGAGCTCAGCAAAGAATCTGGTGTGGTCATCATAAGCTCGCCTTCTCGATGCCTTGCTGCCATCGTTTGATACCCCCACGCCCCACTCATACCACATGATAAACTCGTCATAAGGCTTAATGGTGCCCTTAAACGCCACTAAAACCGATACAAGATCCTCACAGTACCTCACCTGATAGTCTTCAGCTAATTCAACGAGAAAATCGATGAGGTAATCTCTGCGGTATATGATTGCGCCTCCCGGAACCCAGTCACTATAGATGAGCATCTGGGTGAGAATTGCCTCTCTGTTTTGGGGCTCGTTATATAACTCTGGTTTGGTTGGCGCATCAAAGGACTGCACAGTTACGCCCTCATCTTTTTCTGTGAAGGTCTTGATTTTGCCAAACGCGTGATTGACTTCTTGGGTAGAGCAAAACTCGTACATCTTCCTGAGGGTATCGCTTGCATAGAGCAGGTCACCCGCGCCGATAATCTTTATGAATTCGCCTTTGGCTTTTTTTGTTCCCTCCAGCGTGTTTTTGACTGTTCCAATATTGGTTTCTTGGATAATGATCTGATAATCAGTAAAACCCGCTTGAGCAAAGTATTCCTCTAGTGCTTCTTTTGGATTAACCCGGGATGCGTCGTCGGCAACGACGATTTCAAAACTGTTGCAGTCTTGCGCCACGATTGAATTGAGCGTTTGAAAAACGCTGTCATTTGATTGATTGTAAGAGAGTACTACCACACTCGATTTGTACATTTTATCTCCTAAGGAATAAGCTTCTGCCTGTCTTTTATGCTCTTCATGAGAATAACGGTACAAAAAAGGCAGTAGAACGCGAGCGCAATAATCAAGACAAAACTAGCGCCATTTTGCTCAAAGAGGTTTATCAAGGGTATGCTGCCCAATAGTACTATCACGAGGGAGAAGACAGAGGCAAGTAGAATCATTTTCTGCTTTCTCAACACAATAAGCACGGTTGACAGAAGCCAGGAAACTGCAACAACTATGGTGCAGGCAACCAGAGGCATAAGCAAAAAAACGTAAGGTTCAATCATTGCCCCAAAGAGCAAAACAAGAAGCCATTCTCCCACAAGCCCAAAAGCCAGGGCAGATACAACTGACAGCGCTGCTATGAAAAGCACCGTTTTGCCGAGGAGCCTCTTGAAACCAGTCAAGTCTCCTTTATCCAAATGCTGAGCAAAAGGTGTTGTTAAGGGTGCAAAGATAAAGCTCGCTGAAACTTGGATGATAACTACCGGCATGGCAATTGTTGCATAAAAACCCAGAGCCTCCATCCCCATTTGGATTTCAATAAAATATCTCGGTATCTGAGTAAGGATATTGAAGATCGAAACAAAGATTGCCAGGGGGAGGCATTCCAGCAATAAGGATTTTGTGGGGGCAAGCCAGTTGGTCTTTGCCTTTGGAAGGGTAAACTTCTTAGACTTTCTCATATCGTAGAACACAATGACCACACATGAGGTTATACAAAGAACCACAATGCCCGCCAAAAGGTCTTCTGTCAGCAGGATGGTGATGACAAAAGCAGCGAGGATTACGATGCCTTTGATCATGAAGGATCTGCCGATATAGTCCATCCGCATAGCCTTTTGGAAAAAGCCCTGGTACACATCTGACACTGACTCAGAGATCTTGAATGCCATGTAAACCAATATACAGACGGTGATATAAGCAGAATAGTCATTAAATAAAACAAAGACGGCACAGATTATCAAAGCTAATACCGAGGTGATAATTCTCGCTATTCGATAAACTTGGCTCGAATACTTGTCATTGACATCAGATACTTGAAAGCTGCGCACTCCGTAGAGGCTGATGCCGATGAAAGCTCCAGCTATAGCAATAGCAAGAGAGAAAACACCAACCGCCTCAACCCCCAAGAGCTGAACAACGCAAAAAGTGAGAAGCCACTGCGAAAACAGATAGATGAACTGTCCAGCAGTGTTCCAGGCAATATTCTTCTTTATGCTCAAGGGTGATTCAGACAACACTTACAGCTTTCTCGCCCAGAGGCGGCCGGGAAAATAGAAGTTGCATTATGCGCTTCTCCGCAAAAAGCATACCATAAGTGGAATAATCCTATATTGGTCTGTCTGCGAATTTTGGTAGACTAGTTAGCCGTGTTAAAAGTGAAATCGTAACGAAAGGCGGACATGAGAGTCCTGCTCATCATACCGGCGTTTAACGAGGAAAAAAACATAGTATCGGTCGTAAGACAGATCAGAGAACAGGGCTATGATTACGTTGTAATTAACGATGGCTCTAAAGACCGCACGCAAGAAATATGCAGAGAGCACAATATCAACGTGATCAACCTATCCAGTAACCTAGGAATAGGTGGCGCTGTGCAAACAGGGCATAAATATGCCTTCAGCAATAACTATGATGTGGACATACAGATTGATGGAGATGGGCAGCACGATATCTCGTTTATTCCTGCAATGCTCACAGAGATTGCAAACGGCGCTGATCTTGTCATCGGGTCACGCTTTTTGGAAAACAGCCAGGGATTTAAGTCTTCTTTTATGAGGAGGGTGGGAATCAAATGGCTCTCCGGGTTAATCAGGATGCTCTACAAAAAAAAGATCACTGACCCCACATCAGGGCTGCGGGCATCCGGGAGACGGTCGATGGAGTACTTCAGCAGTAATTACCCCACTGACTATCCTGAGCCGGAATCAATCGTTGCGCTCCTGAAGCGAAAAATGGAAATCAGAGAAGTGCCCGTGCAGATGAAGGCGCGCTTTGAAGGTAAGTCTTCTATCACCATCACCGGCAGCGTGTATTACATGATAAAGGTCACCCTGGCTATGCTCATTGAAGCCTTTTCTAGACCTGCGAAAAAAAGGAAGAAATAATGTCTTTACTCATCATGCAGATATTCATCATCGCCATTTGCTTAATATTTCTTGTGTATATCGTTTACCTCGTTAAGAGGAAAAAGCTGTTGCTGAAGTACTCGCTGCTTTGGCTGGCTCTTTCAGTTGTTGCCGGCCTTTGCGCTTTATTTCCCGGACCACTCTTTTCCCTGGCTGTTTTGCTTGGTTTTGAAACTGCCTCAAACTTTATCTTTGTCATCGGCTTCTTCTTTCTCCTGGCAATTTGCTTATCCCTGAGTGTCATTGCCAGCAGACAAACCGAATACATCAAAACCCTGGTCCAAGACCTCGCCCTATTGAGGCAATCCAAGGAAGACACAACTAAAGATTCCGGGTCAAGCCCGGAATGACGTTTTCACACAACTTGACGTATAAGGTGTCAGGTTAGAATTACTTCTGCAAGCTTCTTGATAATTGTTTTTCTCGCGTAGTGGTTTTTGTAATAGTCAGCTGCGTTTTTGCCAAGCTCTTCCCTTGAGCTAGCATCAAGCTGCTTGAAGCGCAGCAAACAGTCACACAAGGCATCTTCGTCGCCGGCTGGTGCTACAAATCCACACTCGGCGGCTGTGATTGCTTGGGCTCCTTCTCCATCAAGGCTCGCAATTATCGGTTTTCCAGCAGCCATGCTGCTGGCTACCTTTGCAGGTACGGCGAGCTTGAAGTCTTCTAGAGCGGCGAGGGAGACTATCGTGACATCGGCCACGGTGGTGAATCGAGGGATTTCCTGTGCATCAACCCTTCCGTAGAGCGTGACAAACTGTTCTGCCTTCTCTTCTTTGATGGTATTCTCGATTGAAGTTTGACTCATGCCGCTGCCCAGCAGCAGTAAGTGGATATCCTCAAAGCCACGGCTCTGCGCTTTGGCAACTGCCCTGATAACACCTTCAAGGTTTTGAGCCGGACTAAAGTTGCCGGCAAAGAGAATCACTGTTTTTCCCGCAAAGCTTTCCTCAAGCTCCTTGTTTGGTATTTGCCCAGTGTAGAAATCCTCAGCATGCTGCGGCACAACATAGATTGGCTTTGTTTTGTCCTTAACGCGCTCTCTCAGCCTCTCCTTGAGCGATTCGCTGATTGCGATGAGTTTATCGGCGCGATTGTAGTGCCAGTTACTAACGCAGCGAGCAAGGCTTCTGAGAGGCCTCAATGTAACATTGAGCACGCTATAGAGGTTTTCTGGCCAGAGATCTAATACGTAAGTAGTTAAAGGGGCTCTGAATTTTCTTGAGGCCCTGATGGCAGGAAAGCACATGATGACGGGACTGGTGTTATAACAAAACACCGCATCATAATCCCCTTTTAACCGCAAAATACGAAAGAAAGCAGAGATAGGCCAGCTGACATAGTTGAGGAATATCCTGAGCGAGGTGTTGTTCTTTCTTCTTATCTCCCCTGAACGGAATACCCTGACTCCCTCATGCTCCTCATATTTTGGCCCCTTGCCAGAATAACCCGGAAACCACTCCCCTTCTGGGTAATTGGGCATACCGCAAAGTACATCAACGGCGTAGCCGTCTTCAGTAAAACCGGCCACAATGTCATTGATGCGAAAGTTTTCCGGATAATAGTGCTGGGAGACTACCAGCAGTTTCTTCTTGTTCAATTTAAGCCTTACGCCAAACCACTCTGTCTACTATGCCGGTGTAGCTTTGAATTATTCTTACGACCTTTGTAGATACATTTTTGTCCCTGTAGTCACGCACGTCAGCGGCATAATCACCGTTCTCGCACATGGCAACTGCCATCTCAACTGCCCTCAATACCTGCTCTTCGGTAATTGAACCCAGCACAAAAGTGCCTGCGTCAAGGGCTTCCGGCCTTTCTGTGCTTGTTCTCACGCAAACCGCAGGGATGGGAGAGCCTATGCTGTTGAAGTAGGCGCTCTCCTCCGGCAGCGTGCCGCTGTCTGAGACCACGCAAAAGGCGTTCATCTGCAGATTGTTATAGTCTAAGAAGCCAAAAGGCTCCAGGCTTCTGACGTTTGGGTGGAACTTGAAGCCGCGGGCTTCAATGAATTTTTTTGACCGGGGATGGGTGCTGTAGATGACTGGCATCTCGTAGCGCTCGGCCATAGAGTTTATCGCGCCCATTAAAGCCAGGAAGTTAGCTTCGTTGTCGATGTTCTCTTCCCTGTGGGCAGAGAGCAGTATGTAGCCTTGTTTTTTGAGGTTGAGCGTCTCAAGGATTGAGCTCTGCGCAATCTTGTCATGGTTTGCCGACAGCACCTCAGTCATGGGCGAACCCACCACAAAGGTTCTTTCTTTTGCAGTGCCTTCGGCATTGAGGTATCTGCGGGCGTGCTCGGAATAACAGAGGTTCACGTCGGCTATGTGGTCAACTATTCTGCGATTGGTCTCCTCAGGCAGGTTCTCATCAAAGCAGCGATTTCCTGCCTCCATGTGAAAGATGGGGATGTGCAACCTCTTTGCAGATATTGCCGATAGGGCTGAATTTGTATCACCCAGTACCAAGAGAGCATCTGGCTTGAGCTCTTCTATCAAGGTATAGCTTTTTGCAATGATGCTTCCTATGGTCTCACCGAGGCTTGAAGTTGCAGCATCAAGGTAATAATCAGGCTCTCTCAGTCCAAAATCCTCAAAAAAGACTTGGTTTAATGAGTAGTCGTAGTTCTGGCCTGTGTGAACCAGGATATGATCAAAGTACCTGTCACACTTCTTAATGGTCTCTGAAAGCCTGATAATCTCTGGACGTGTTCCCACTATCGTCATAAGTTTGAGCTGGCTCATTGTTATACCTCTTCAAAATAAGTGTCGGGGTTCAAGGGGTTCAATAGTTCGTTGCCCCATATTATCGCCACCATATTGGTGTCTCCGGTGTTTTCGATGTTGTGGGTATAGCCAACCGGTATGTCCAAAATCTCTATATGCTCTTCAGATACCGGATACTCAAGAACCTTGTCTTGGCCCACTTTTCTATAGCGCACCACGCCTCTTCCGGCAATGACGATGAACTTCTCGTTTTTGGTGTTATGCCAGTGTTGCCCTTTGGTAATGCCGGGCTTGATGACATTCACCGACACCTGTCCTCTGTCAGGGGTTTTGAGAAGCTCGGTAAAGCTCCCTCTTGCATCCACATTGGTCTTTGGTGTATAAGAAAACTCATCCTCCGGCAGATAGCTCAAATAGGTACTGTAGAGCTTTTTCTCAAAGAGGTTTTGCATGTTGGCAACAAAGAAGGTGCTTCTTGAGTCTCTAAAAGACTCAATCTTGTCTGCGAGGTCTCCCAAGGTAGTCTCGTAGACTTCAGGAACCTCGCAAAAACCCTCACTGTTGAGATGGGGCTGCCCAGCGAGTGCGCAGAAGAACTCCTGAATTACATCGTCGATGTAAATGAGCTTGAGGGCGGTATCGCGGCCATTAATGGTTAGCTGCTCGCCGTTTGCTACATTGTGGCAAAAGGTTGCAACCACGCTGTTGTAGTTTGGCCGGCACCATTTTCCAAACACTCCCGAAAACCGATAGACATAAATGGGGGCGCCATTTTTCTTGCCATAGGCAAACACATAATTCTCTGCCAGCTTTTTGCTTTTGCCGTAGTCATTTTCCAAAGTTGCCTGTATTGACGAAGTTACCAGCACCGGGCAGGTATTTCCCAGCTGCTCCAGGGTTTTTAGCACTCTTTGAGTAAGATCTGCATTGCCCTCATAGAATTCCTCTTGTTTCAAGGGGCGATTGATGCCCGCCAGATGAAAGACAAAATCGGCCATGCCGCAGTACTCGGAGAGCTTCTCCTCTGGAGTGTCTATGTCAAAGCACATAACGTTTGACTCTGGTTTTTGCGCGAGCAAGTTAACCCTCAGATTGCTCCCTATAAAGCCACTGGATCCGGTTATCAGGATATTCATGCTAATTCCAGTTTTCTAGTTCTTGCTTTACGTAGGGAAGCACCAAGAGCTTTTGCTTTAGCTCTTCTTTGGTGAGCTGGTAGGTGTTACTTGAGGTAAAGGGCTCATCGTGGAGCACCTCGCCTTGACCCTCGGTGAAGTAATTGTTGTAGTTTAGGGCGCGGCTATCTGCCGGCACTCGATAGAATTGGCCTTCGTCTGTGGCGAGCGTATGCTCCTCAGCCGTGAGAAGAGTCTCATGCATCTTCTCACCGTGTCTGATGCCGATGACTCTGGTGTTCTCTTCTCTGCCAAACATCTCCTGCAGCACTTCTGCAAGCAAGCCTATAGTGCAAGCCGAAGCCTTCTGCACCATGAGGTCTCCGGTGTCTGCGTTTTCAAAGGCATACAAAACCAGCTCTACTGCTTCTTCCAAAGACATCATGAAGCGAGTCATGTTGGGCTCGGTTATAGTTAAGGGCAGGCCGTTTTTCATTTGATCGATGAAGAGCGGGATGACCGATCCACGCGAGCACATGACGTTTCCATAGCGCGTGCCGCTGATAGTGGTTTTTTGGGGGTCAACAGTTCGGGAGAGCGCCACAAAGGTCTTTTCCATCAAGGCCTTTGACATGCCCATTGCGTTTATTGGATAGGCTGCCTTGTCTGTAGAGAGGCAAACAACTTTGCTTACACCAGAGTTCACAGCAGAGGTGATGACATTGTTGGTGCCGAGGATGTTGGTCTTTACCGCTTCTATGGGAAAGAACTCACAAGATGGTACCTGCTTTAAGGCAGCAGCTTGAAAGAGAAAGTCCACGTTGGTCATTGCCAGGTCTACCGAACGCATATCGCGCACATCGCCTATATAGAACTTGAGCTTCTCGCTTTGCTCCGGGGAGCTTATCTGATAGTGATGCCGCATGTCATCTTGCTTTTTTTCATCCCTCGAGAGAATGCGTATCTCCCCAATGTCAGTATCGAGGAATCTGTCTAGTACCGCGTGGCCAAAGGATCCTGTGCCACCAACAATCAGCAAAGTCTTGTCTTTAAACACAAAAGGTCCTTCCTTCTCCATGCACCTCAAGCTGCACTATTGAGCCACCTGAATCGAACAAGCTATTATACCGCATAGTCATAAGTCAGATATAATCTAGGCTGAGTGTGACTAAAGGTGAGCCGGAGAGCGTACATGCTTAACAAGATAAAGAGAAAGCTCGATAGAACTTGGCGTATGATACCCACTGACGCCTACTCGGATGCTGGGTACTCTTCCTGGTTTACTGCGCAGAAAAAACAATCTGACAGGTTCGTTTCAGGAAATGCAGCTAACTTTGTAGACATGCCGGTTTTCAGCATCGTGGTACCTCTGTTTGACACTCCTCTTTCCTATCTTAAAGATATGTCCGATTCTGTCTTGAATCAGACTTACCAAAACCTCGAGCTTATCCTGGTCAACGCAAGCCCTGACAAGGCTGAGCTTTGCGTTGAATTAGCCAGTCTTGCTGCCCAAGATGAGCGCGTCAAGATAGTCACCCTGTTAGAGAATCTCGGCATTACGCAAAACACTTACGCAGGTATTGCTGTTGCAGAGGGTGACTTTGTCTGTTTTCTTGACCACGATGATTTCCTGGAACCGGATGCTTTGTTCCATTACGCTCAGGCAATCAATGAAAATCAGTCAATTGACCTAATCTACTGTGACGAGGACATGATTGATGAGCAGGGGGTGTTTGTGCGCCCTCTCTTTAAGCCCAACTATAGCCCTGACCTGTTGCTGAGCAAGAACTATGTCATCCATTTCTTGGCAATCAGAAAAACGCTGCTCGATGAGCTTGAGCAGCCTTCTTCTGAACTCGACGGCGCTCAAGACTACCACCTAACCTTATGCGCAGCTGAGTCTGCACGCGCAATTCATCATGTGCCAAAAGTACTCTATCACTGGAGAATCAGCCCCGAGTCAACTGCCGTCAAGGCAAAAGCCAAGCCCTATGCAGAAGAAGCCGGAAGAAAGGCCTTAGAACTGCATCTTCAGCGCACGGGTCAAGCAGGAGAGGTCAGCCTTGGAGCAATCCCCAATATCTATCAAACCAAGCTCGCAGTAAAAGAAGAGCCGTTGGTGACGATACTCATAGAAACCGTTAACCCAAAGCCGTGCGCCTCCTTCTTATCTGATTTGAGGGATAAGCTGAACTACCCCAAAGTGGAGATTATTCCTGTTGCTGGCAGCCTTGCTACTCGCTTGCAGAGATTGAACCAGGCAGTACGTGAATCCGCCGGAGAATACCTCCTCTTTCTCAATGACTCCCTCAAGCTGCCTCAAGACGGTTTCTTAACCAGCCTCCTTGCGCTCTGTCAAAGAGAGCATGCCGGCGCCGTAGCACCCATAACCCTCTACAGCAACAACACCATCAAGCATAGCGGCTTCGCTCTCCCGCCTCAGGGCATACTGCCCCTCTGGCACGGCGTGCCTGACTCCTACCCTGGATATCTATGCCAACTGACTTGCTTGCAGAACCTCAGCGCGCTCCCCCTCACGGGAATGCTACTCAAAAGAAGCGCCTATAACACCGCAGGAGGTTTTAACGAGCGCTTCCAGTCCCTAGTAGGTGATATCGAGTTCTGCGCCAGACTCACTCAAGCAGGCTACTCTCTCACGCAAGTACCCAGTGTTAAAATCATACTCCCAGAAAAATGCCCGGAACCCCGCTATACAAGCACCCTAAACCCAAAAGACTTTAATCCAACTGAAATCGAGCTATTCAAGCAGAGTAACCTCAAGCTTTGGAACAGCCCCGACCCCTACTTCAACATTAATCTCAACCAAACCTCAGCGTATTACCAATTGCCCGATTAAGTCAGTGCCCCCCAGTCTTGCACTCTTGCACGGATTTCGTGGCGGAGAATTGCGGTTTAGTACGACTATTTGCTTAGAATAGTGTCATATTGGACCATTATTGGTCATAATCGGCTTAAAAGTCGTACAAAACCGCAATTCTCCGACATTATTCCGCGAGCCTGGGGCAGGCCTGTCAGACTAGCTTGAGGAATTTGCGCCAGAAATCTGTGGTGGTGAATTCTTTGTGTGTGGCGCTGTAGTCGGCGGAGAGTTGCTCTTTCGTTTTTTTGTAGAGGGCAGCATCTTCTTTATAGCGCTTCCACAGAGCTTGGAATCTTTCTTTGTCTCTGCTTCTTTCTTTCGATTTGTGGTTGTAGATATCTACAGCCAGCAGGGTTTTTCTGTTGCGTGCTTTGCTTCGGTAGTTCCACCAGCCTTCGAAGGGGATGATTGAGGGGGTGTCTTTCAGGCATCGCTTGGGTAGGCGGTTGCCGGAGAAGGTCAGTTTGTCGATAAGCCAGAAGAAAGGGTTGATAGGGGGATTGGAATAAAGGGAATTATAGCTGATGCTGAGTGCAGTCCAGTCTTCTTCGCTAAGCACCTCAAGCTGTTCTGCCTGTTGGTTCTTTTGGGCGAATAACTGCCCGCCGTCGGTATTTCTCAAGAAATCGGGGCCTTTTAAGAAGTCCTCAAATCCTTCAAGTGCAAGTTCTACGCTGTGGTAGTTGAGGTTCCTCAGCTCTATGTCTACTGCAGACTTAAACGGAAAAAACCAGTCAACGGAAATATCTCGTTTGAGCGTAGCGTCTATCACCATGATGTTCCTGATGGTCTGATATCTCTCAATAACGGCACTGTACCGGGAGTTGAAGGGCTGGTGCCATATGCAGATGCCATTCATGGTGATGAACTCGGCCTGACATCTCAGAGAATACTCAACATCATCGCCGCGTATGAATAAGGGGAGCGGCAGGCCGTTTTCCTTGATAATCTCAGCCGGTATACAGCAAAGCCACCAGCCAGCATAAGAGCTAGGGCTGTTTACCTCAAGGGTCTCATTCAAAATCACATTTTTGAGAAGACTCATGTTCATTTGCGGCTTGACCGACTTGAAGAAGCCTTGCGGCACCACCTGCCCCACGTCTTCCCATTGCTCGGCGTATGCCCCGATGTGCAGCATGGCTCCGCTGATAAAGCTTTTTTGATGCTCAGGGCTGAGAATCTGAAGAAGGTAGAACAAGCGCTTGATGCTCTCAAACGACAACTCAACGTCGTCATCCATCAGCACAACATGGGTAGCAGGAGTATCCTGCTCAAGCGCCTCTATCATCCCCCTGGCAAAGCCGCCTGCTCCGCCCGCATTTATGTTTGGGTGAATCAGGATCTTTTGATGCAGCGGCTCCTTAATCGCACCTGAGAGCGTGCGGCCATTGTCTACCACATGCGTGGTGATATGGCTTGCCAGTGGTTCCTCTGATTCAAAGAGGCCCTGCTGGATTTCGCTGATATTGCTTTGAATGAACGCCTCTTTTTTGAAGGTCGTAAAAACAAGGGCCAGCTCAATATTGCGTGTCTCCGAGCTCTCAAGCTCGGTAAAGTAATGGCAGTTCCTGAACCTGACCGCGCCGTTGGTTTCAACGATAAACCCATAGATTACCGCATCATTACCGGTAGGATACGAAATATCAAGCGTCACCCATGAGTCGCTCGCCTCTACCTCAACGCGCTGGCCATTTAGCAGCTCAGCCTCCTCAGCACCGGCTAAGCCCCTGGTAAGAGATATGACACAAGAGCTCCCTTGAATCTCAAGGTGCAAAGAACAATGCCGAGTAGCTGTGTACCTTTGCCACTTCTTGATGGAAATTGAATTGAGGTATGTGGTAAAGTCGTATATCCCTTTGTCAACGAGCTCAAAACTGCCGCTGGTCAGTGGTTTTGGCAGAGAAGCTGAAGTGATGCAGTACAAAGCAGGCGACTCATGTAGTCTCTGACAGTCTTCGATGATTATGTTGGATAGTTTTGTTTTTTGCATGTTTTGGAGCCTCGTTGGCAATGATAGTTGAGTAATAATAACACTTTGAGCAGGAAAGCAAATGATTTCAGTAAAACTCGCCAATATCCAACTCACGCCACAAAAAGTTGCAGCGGACCACCCGGAGCTGTATGTGCGCACCTCAAGCCCCATCAAAAAAACCAGGGGATCACTGTACAAGCTGCTCCCGGATGCAGAGTACGATTTTTCTACCTACTTCAATTCTTTCTCGCTAGAAAAGTGGCTGCGGTATACCTGCGTTAAAGAAGTTGAGCTCTGCATTGAATTCAAGGGAGAAGCTACCCTTCAGCTGTTGAGCCTCAGCGAAGGCAAGAAGAAGAACAAGCACTGCCTTGGCGAGGCGTTGGAGATCTCCCATAAAACTTCCACAGTTGCTCGCTTCAGCATCCCCGCCTGTGACGCTCCTCTTGTTTCCTTCTCGTTCACCCCAAAGACGGAATGTACGGTCAAAGCCGCCTGGTACCAAACGGAGATTGAAGACACCGATATCCGCCCAGTTCACTTATCCGTAGTGATGACCACCTTCAATAATGAAAAGTACCTGCTGCCCAACCTGAACCTTTTTGAGGAACTTCTGCAAAGCGACGATCCTCTCTCAAAGGCTCTGAGCATCCATATTGTTGATAATGGCAAAACTCTGAATGCCCAGAAATTTGCACAGGACCACTTTTTTATTCACCCCAATAAAAATACCGGTGGTGCGGGCGGTTTTGCGCGAGGCATGCTTGAGTCACTCAAGCAACAACCGGAGCCTACCCATGTTCTGTTGATGGACGACGATGTGAGCATTACTACCGAGAGCCTTAAGCTGAACTTCAATTTCTTGCGCCTGTTGAAGAAAGAGTACGAAGATCTCTGCGTGAGCGGAGCGATGCTTATGCTGGAGAAGCCCCACATTCAACATGAGGATGTAGGGTATGTCAGCAAAAGTGGTGCCTATACCAGCCTCAAGCCGCAGTACGATCTCTCTGACCTCAAGGCAGTAATCTCAAATGAGACATTTTACACCGAGGCTGAAAACATCTATAGCGCCTGGTGGTATTGCTGCATCCCTGCAAAGCGCATCAAAGAAGCCGGCCTGCCTTTGCCGCTCTTTTTGAGATGCGATGACGTTGAGTACGGCTTGAGGCTCAAGCCAACCATAGTAACCTTGAACGGGATATGTGTGTGGCACGCATCCTTTGAGGGCAGATTTCGCGCATCTATAGATCGGTATCAATACACCCGAAACTTCCTCATAGCCAACGCAATCAACGAGGCCTGCTCAGAAAAGTTCATCATGCTCAGGTTCAAAAGGAGCTTTCACCAAGACATCAACACCTTTGCCTATAACAACGCCACGCTCTTGCTTGATGCTCTTGACGATTATCTGGAAGGCCCTGAGTTCATCAAGTACGCTAATGGAGCAAAGTTGCTGAAAGTCAACGGAGAACTCAATGAAAGGTTGGCACCGCTCGCAGACATCGAAGTGACCTGGAAAAAATCACTAGATGAGCTTTACCGTCCCCCTGTCCGCCCGCATAACTCAATAAGAAAATTCATCTCCTCTTTTGTGTATAACCCTCACAATTTGCCGGGCTTTGTGCTCTTAAAAACTCCCGTAGTCATCAACTACAATGGTCAAAGCTGCCTAAGCCTCAGAACAAAATGGTCCCGGCACATGATTTCTCTCAATACCCTTGACAAAACCGGCGCTCTGCGCACCATCGACAAAGCCCAGTACGCCTGCCTCATGAGGCGCTACAAACTGCTCATTAGAAAATACAATAAGAAGAAAAAGCTTGTTGCAGAGACCTATAGAGGTGCGCTTGAGGAGCTGAGTTCTCATGATTACTGGAGGTCGCATCTTGGCTACTCAGAAATTGGCAATTAGAGGTGATTGTGGAGAAGCCTGACAAGAGAAGCTTCTTTAAAAATCTCATATCCTGTGCTGCCGTCCAAGATAAGGCGCTGGCCTTTCTGGGTCTTTCGCTGGTCTCAATCATCCTGGCACTTGGGGCAGGCTATACTTCCAGCCTCCTCTTGGGGCCGACCTCTCTGGGCACGTGGTTTAACCCCTATTGGATAGGCTTCTTCTTTGTGTGCTGCCTGCTTGTCTCGGCGTTTTGGGTATTCAGGCATTCAATTAAGAGCAAACCGGATAGTCTCTTTTTGGCAATCGTTCTCTTAACTACCTGCTTTTCGTCACTTGCCTTTGATGTCAACAAGCCCTCGTGGGATGCTGATTATCATTTTCTCTGGGTTGTGGAGTGGTCACAGCCCGGCGCGGAGATAGAGCTCTCAGTGGCAGAAGCAAGAATGATCTTTGGTTCAACCACCGAGACCTATTTTAATCTCGCCGAGCTTCAAGCTTACTCTCAAGAGCTCAACAGGGATGCTGTGATGACCGACGGCGGAATAATAACTGCCACCCTTACAGACCTCCATAACAGAGTTGCCTCTTTGCCTGGATCTCTGATTTACTTTCTGTGCACTCTCTTAGGTATTCCCTTTTCCTTAAAATACATCTTCTCGCGTCTGATCTATGCCTTGCTCTATTCCCTTATCGTGTTTCTTGGGATGAAGCAGCTTAAGTCAGGCAAGATGCTCTATGCGGTGATAGCCCTGCTGCCCACCGCGCTTTTCTTGGCCTCTAATTATGGCTATGACTACTGGGTGAATGCCTTTGTCTTGTTGGGCGGAGCCTCCCTGGTGCGTGAATTACAGACACCTGATGATCCGGTGACCAATAAACGCATTGCCCTGCTCCTGGGTTCATTTGTCATTGGGTTGGGACCAAAGCTCATCTATGCCCCCCTCGTCCTGCTCTGCTTGCTGATTCCTAAAAGCAAGTTCTCCTCCCAGATGGCTTCCCGGGTATTTCGCTTAATCGTGATACTTGTCTGTCTCCTTTTAGGCCTCAGCTATCTGGGTCCCTATATCTTCTCTGTGGCAGGCACGGTAAGCGGAGGAGGAGACACCCGGTGGGATGACGAGGTGAATACTGCTGAGCAACTGGCCCTGATGTCAGCCGATCCACTCGGTTACCTGAGGATACTTTTCGCGTTTCTCGCAACAGACCTCTATACCTTCTCCGGTACGAGGGACTTCATTACCAACTACTGCACCCTCAAGTCCTCATCCTGGCCGTTTTGGATTTGGGTACTGGGATTACTTGCTCTCACTACCCTCACCGATAAGTCAGACCGTGACAAAGGGGTTAGCACCTGGAAGTCCCGCGTTTTGGCGATAGGCCTGCATCTGGTTATAGTCTCACTCATCTCCACTGCCATGTATCTGGAATTCACTGCTGTGGGTCTGGACACCATCAATGGCGTGCAGGGAAGATACCTTATTCCCCTACTCTTCTGCTCCTTGGTTTTCTTAAGTAGCCCTAAACTTGCCTGGCCGCGCGGAGATAGGCGAGAGAAAACCATCTACAACACTGTTGTGCTGGGGTCGATGGCCTTTGTCTATATGGCCGGTTTGTGGCAGGTATATATTAGACTGCTCTACTGAAGGCTCAAGGATTGCTTAGATCTTTCAACAGGGGGTTATTCTTGTCTTTGTCGTTGAGTAGAATTTCGCAGTCTAGCTCTGGCCATGCAATGCCAACGTCGGGGTCATTCCAGGCGAGGCCGCCTTCGTCGTTGGGGTGGTAGAGGTCATCACATTTGTAGGTAAATTCAGCCGTGTCTGACAAGACGAGGAATCCGTGAGCAAAGCCTCTGGGGACAAAGAATTGCTGCTTGTTCTCTGCTGAGAGCAGTGCGCCTTCCCATTTGCCGTAAGTGGGGCTGCCTTTTCTGAGATCCACCGCCACATCAAAGACCTCGCCGGATATCACTCGCACCAGCTTTGCCTGGGGGTGGTTGATTTGGTAGTGGAGTCCTCTCAGGACTCCCTTCTTGGAAGAACTCTGGTTATCTTGAACAAAATCTACGTCAATGCCCCCGGCTTGAAAATCATCCTTCTTGTACGTCTCCATGAAGTAGCCGCGCTCATCGCCATAGGATTTTACGGAAACCAGCTTTACGCCGGAAATCGATGTGTCAAAAAAAGTGAAGTTTCCAGACTCAATCTTGTTCATTTATCGTCCTTCGTACATGCTCCGGTAATAGTCTTGATAGGCGCCGCTGGTAACCCGCTCTACCCACTCACTGTTGTCCAGATACCACTGTATGGTCTTGACGATGCCCACCTCAAAGCTGGTTTCAGGGTACCAACCCAAATCGTCTTTGATTTTTTGGGGATCTATGCCATAGCGACGGTCGTGGCCTTTTCTGTCCTCAACGTAGCTGATGAGCTCCTCAGACACTGCGGAGTCAACGTTTTCAGCTATATATGAAATAATCGTCTTAACGATAAAGATGTTGGGGCGCTCGTTATGGCCTCCAATGTTGTAGACCTGCCCCGGAAAAGCATCATTGATGACCATGTTGATGGCCTTGCAGTGATCCTCAACGTAGAGCCAATCCCGCACATTGAGCCCGTCACCATAGACCGGCAGCTGTTTATGCTGCAACACGTTATTGATCATAAGAGGGATGAGCTTTTCAGGAAACTGAAAGGGGCCGTAGTTGTTTGAGCAGCGGGTTATGTTTACCGGCAGCTTGAAGGTATCAGTGTAAGCCTGTACAAACAAATCAGAAGCTGCCTTGCTGGCTGCATAGGGGCTATGGGCATCTAGAGGCGTGGCTTCCGTGAAAAAGACCTCCGGCTCCTCAAGAGAGAGCGAGCCGTATACCTCATCTGTGGACACCTGAATGAACTTATGGCTCCCATAGCTGCCCTCGGCAGTCTCCCATAACGCCCGCGCCTGATCCAATAAAACCAGAGTTCCTATGACATTGGTGTGCGCAAAGATCTCAGGGGTTTCTATGGAACGGTCAACATGGGATTCAGCCGCAAAGTTTACTACGAAATCCGGCCTATAGGCATCAAACAGGGCTTTGATAGCACCCTTATCACAGATGTCTGCCTGCTCAAAAATGTGCCGCGGGTCACCTTCAACCGCTTTGAGGTTCTCGAGGTTTCCTGCATAGGTTAGCTTATCAACATTGATTATCCTGATGTCTTCATATTGCTTGAGCAGGTATAAAACAAAATTTGAGCCAATGAACCCTGCGCCGCCGGTGACGAGATAAGTTTTCATTAATCAATTACTCCATCTGCTTTAAGCCTCTCCACGTAAACAGAAAGGGCGTCTTGCCAATTGCGCATCTTGTCTCCCATACCGTCTGCAAGACGCTTGTTCTTGAGTGGCGAGTAAACCGGGCGCTTGGCCGGCCGGAGAAATTCTTCGGTTGTACAGGGCGTCTTTTTACACTCAATGCCCGCCTCATCAACAATGGCAGAAGCAAAATCAAACCAGGAGCACACGCCCTTGTTGGTGCAGTGGTATACGCCATACCCACTGGTATCTGCAATACACAGCACTGCGTAGGCCAAGTCATGAGCATAGGTTGGGTTGCCTGATTGGTCGTTTACCACAGTTATCTGGCCATTTTTACGAGCCAGATCAATCATGGTGAGAACAAAGTTGGGCCCGCGAGCACCAAAGAGCCAGGCGGTGCGAATAACAAAGGTCTTATCGCAGTTCTCTAAGGCCAGTAACTCGCCAGCGAGCTTGGTGCGCCCGTAGGCACTCTGTGGGCCCACCGGGTCAGACTCAGCATATTCTTTGTTATCATCGCCACTAAACACATAGTCAGTTGAGATCTGCACCAACTTTGCGCCACTCGCTTGTGCTGCTTTTGCCAGATTCATTGGACCCACCGCGTTGATGCGATAGGCAATCTCTTCTCGCTCTTCACAGCCATCAACGTTGGTCATCGCTGCGCAGTTGATTATCAAGTCAAAGGCATTCTCTCTGATAAACCACAGCGTCTCTTCTGCATCAGTTATGTCCAGCTCTTCAACATCAGTACAAACCACCTGCGCACCCTGGTAACTGCCAGGGATAGCACCCAAGTCAGACACTCCGCTGGCCAAGATGCTTTGCAGCTCTACTCCCAGCTGCCCGTTTGCGCCGCATATCAACAGTTTCTTCATCAGTATCCTTTATCTTCAGGGGCTATAATCTTACCTTCAGCCACCTTCATCAAGTGCTCGCCGTAAGGTGACTTCTCATGTTTTTGGGCACACAAACGCAGGGTCTCTTTGTCAATCCAGCCATTATTGAAGGCAATCTCCTCAATAACGGCAATCGAGAGGCCCTGACTCTTTTCTATAGTGCGGATAAAGTCGCCCGCCTCATAAAGTGACTCCATGGTTCCTGTGTCCAGCCAGGCATAACCACGACCAAGCGTAACCACCGAGAGCGCTTTTCTATCGAGATACATTTGGTTGAGGGTGGAAATCTCCAGCTCTCCCCTGGCAGAGGGCTCAACTTGCTTCGCAAGCTCGCACACCCGGTTGTCGTAAAAGTACAGCCCGGTTACCGCATAATTACTCTTGGGAAACTCCGGCTTCTCCTCAACAGATACAGCGTGTTGATTTTCATCAAACTCAACCACACCGTAGCGCTCAGGATCCTCCACGTAGTAACCAAAGATGGTGGCTGCAACGCCTTCCTCTGCTCTCTGCACGGCACGCTTGAGGTGCCTGCCCAACCCGTTGCCATAGAAGATGTTATCGCCTAACACCAAGGCGCAAGGATCTCCCG
>Ga0131853_10005705_pt1 | contig 22484 bp, 8 predicted proteins | sample TergutLab28metaG_FD_92764 | JGI IMG/M metagenome (GOLD analysis project Ga0131853, IMG submission 92764) | Labiotermes labralis P1 segment gut microbial communities from Petit-Saut dam, French Guiana - Lab288 P1 (version 2) (version 2) | ecosystem: Host-associated > Arthropoda: Insects >... | reverse complement strand
TGGTGGTGGTGGTGGTGTTGGTGGTGGTGGTGGTGTTGGTGGTGGTGGTGGTGGTAGTGGCGGCGGCGGCGGTGGTGGTGGTAGCAGTAGTAGTAGTAGTAGTACAATTGTAGTAGTGCGAGTAGTATGCAAGAAAATGTGCACTGCGTTGCCTACATCTCTCACTTCTGTGGTTAATAAGGCTATAGGTGTAAACTTGTACATCATTGGTAGTGCTAACGCTAATTGTATCATGGTCTTTAGTTCAGAACGAATGTGGTATAAAAGTTCGGCATAAAATTAATAATGAGAATTCTCAGGGAGATGTTCAGCTATTTAAAAGGCTCGTAACCGGCACGTGGATATCATTCGAACAAACAGACATGAAAATAATGAAACAGCCGTTCCAGGAATAATTACTTGCTACAGGACACTGCACTGTCAACCACAGGAATGGGCCCATATTGTGTTGATTTAACTGGGTAAATTGCATTCATAAGAAAACGTGCCGCTACTGACTGCACGCCCTCGCACATTGCCTACCACCTTCAACCTCTATGCCAGCAACATAGCTCTCCAGTACAGTTCATAATGAAATTAAGTACCGTCATAAGTACATGTTTATCAACTTTAGTTGGTCTTTACTGGTAATGAAAGAATCAGATTATACGAAAACATAAAACACATATTTATAACGAAATAAGAATATGCAAGTTTCTGACATCTCAATTAAATGACTGGCATACAAATGTAAGTATAATACTCGAAGAGTTTCGGTTTCAGAACAGACTATTACACTGATTTCGTAATTGATTACACAGAAAACACCACAGCTTATCCTCTTGCATTTATATATGTCCCTAAGAATCGTCAGAAGCAATTACAAAGAACGTACCCTACTTTAGAGGTGTCCTCCTATATCTTTTTTAAGTTACTGGCATTAAGCATCTTGACGAAGTCTTTTTATAGCAAATTTATGCCTGTACATCAATAACAAATAAGCAAAATAATAATACCCGATCTCCAGAAGTAAAATCAGTTTCTGGAACGCCTTTAGTTCCACATCGAATATATAAAGTGCCAGTCCTTTACAAAATACTAAGCCTGTTTCCACCGGGAGTAAAATCCGCGTTTCCCCTGCAGTTCAAACTTACTTTATTTCAGAGAACAGCCTAGAAATGCCGACCTCTATATTCCAAAAACATACATCGATACACGAGGGAGTTGCTGTCTTGAAATATTGGCAATTTCACTTCGAAATGTTCCCTCCAATTCTTCCAATTGAAGTAGCTTTCTTTACAGTTTCTCTTTTTCGATGAATCCACCAAATAATGGTGTTGGGATTAATTTAAAGCAATGGTCGAAATTTCCTTCTTCGAGAAGCTGTGGCCTATGATTTTTTGTACACTACTGCAATTTAAGATAAGGTAAAGGAAAGTTCACAAACAGCATGAGGATTTTCAGAAGACCAGCATCTCTTATTCTGACCGTTTTTGTTCCGACGTAATATCAACCATACACTGTATAAAACCAGAACAAGCCGTTCTTTATTTTTGTCCAGGACAATCAGTAATTCGACAGTGTTACACTCTTCCATATATGGTCACGTGAAAGGTACTGATGATATGGGATTTTTTTTTTAATTTCGGCCACTTCCTTTCCATTACGCAAACTATGCATAAACTCTTACAAATGAACACTCGTTGCTCCACCGAAAACTTTTCTCATAATAATTACCTGCTCCGTGTTACGCAAAACAGAACTGCTTAAGCGTCTCACGTTCTAGCTCAGATAAAGGAAGATTATTGGCCTGAGGGAGCTCATATGCGCCTACCTTCGGTGAACCGATTAATAATACATTCTGTATCTCATAAATTGACAATGTAAAATAACTATAGTATAATTAATCAGTCATCATTAAAAAACCTTCAAAGAACCATAACAGAAGGAGAACTGTGTGGTGTACAGCACATGGAGATTCTCCTTCTCTGATGTAAAGCCTCTTTTCCTTCAAAAGAAATTAAATTTAATTAATAGCAAAATTACTCAGTTGAAAAAAAGGTGGAAGGTTGCAGATATTACTCAGTAGAATATGCTGCTGCATGACGAAACATGTATGAGTGAGATGCAGAAAAAAACAGAAAATTCGGTAGCAAAGATTCTGTGGCCTTTGTAACGGAAACGGTGCGTTCTGTGTGCAGTGGTGACGAAATTTAGGTATAATTTACATATATTTTAATTTTCAAAAGGTTAAAGCTCTTTTTCTGCTATGTATATAAAAATGTTAGAAGAAGCTTCAAAGTTTAGAAGCTTAACTGAGAGGTGGCACTTATTATAACGACCATATCTGCGGAACTTGCGGCATCCTACATTTCAGCGCAAATTCGCTAGTCAAAAGTCTTAAATTCAATCACAAAATTTCGGTAGTAATATACTGGTCTTACAACAAAAGCCAAGAAGCCAAACTTGTGGAAAAAAACTCATAATTCTTCGAACATATTAAAATTAGATGAAAGAAATAAAATAAAAAATCCCATGAACGACGCGGAGCAATGAAAAGTTAAGCGAAAGGAAAAGAGAAGATAAAACAAGACATAAGTGTAGGGAAATAGTACGAATGGAAGGTCAGCTGTCAACACTTCTCCTCTGAATGGAGAAGGATGGGTAAGCAGACCAAACATGAGAGTGTGATAAATTCAATGCACAGTTCTGTAACACGACAAGTATCATATAATTCTTGCTACTCGTTTTGTAAGACCTACGGATGAAAGTAAAGTCACAAAATCAGCAAAGCACATTCATTCAATAATTATTTCGATGGTCATGAGTCCAGTGCACACTGACCGCCTAATGTGATTCAAAATTAGGTGTAACGGGATTCAAATGAGGGACAATTGAGTACAGACCCCTTCAACCAGTATACCTGTTCTCCCGTTTGTCTGAACAAAATTAAATAAAACGTAAGAATTCAACCAAAGGCACCGTATCCAGCCCACCTGCCGGAATTGCTAATTGTTATTTCGCAAAACGAATCCTCGTCGGTTTATAGGTCTCAAATATGATATCTTATTAACTACAGGTGTGCGAAATCTTCACTGTGAATTCTTATGCATAAGTCTAAAATTATACTGTGTTATTTAATGGTCTACTAAACCAGAAGTTTCAGATTAGGTAACGTGTTTCATGTTGGGGTTTCTCAGTTATGATATCACGTTACCGTGTGAGTGGGTACCACTGTGAATATATCAGAGATGCAGCATGTTCTTCCGAAAGTTTGGTACGTACGTAATATTACATGGTTCCATAACTCACAACACAACAACATGAAACTTCAGAGCTGTGGGAACTTCGTATCGTTAATACGATCCTAAGTATCCACAAAATGACAAATAAACAACAACAGTAACTTTACTTGGAATGTTCGCTGTCTCATTTCGTCTCAAATGTAGTTGGAAAAATTTCCTTTGTCCACAGTTTCTCGGCAAGCTTTCAGCTCGTGCAGATCAACATTTTTCCATTTTTCCCACTCACACCTAGTCGGTGACAAACACACTTATAAGCAAAACTTTAGCACAACAACATGATCGTTTCTGAGTTTTGCCACCATGCACATTCGTAGGTTTACGGCAAAGTTTCCGACGAATGTGCTACCTCCGCAGTCAAGGTTCTTGGAATTACGTCCAGTAAGACGCTGACTGAAAAGTGTACTTGTACATAGTGCTGTTAGCCCTAAAACTGAGAGATTATGGTACCCCGAGAATTCCATACTCATCAGCTAGGCTACATGGCATCGTATCCCACAGGGCAGCACTCTTTACTCACAGAATTGCGTACAGGGAGTCAGAACAATATATCAATATTTTGTATCTTCAACAAAAACACTTCACAACATTCGGGGGGAAAATAATTATCGTCTAACACACAGAGCTCTAAAAAGGAAAATGCCCGTCGGAACACGTGTGTCAACACAGCAACCTATTGTAGTCAGAGCAGCCCAATACGTACACGTGATAAAATGAGTGTCGACAGAGCAGCATACTAAGTATGCGTAATAAAAACGTGCCAATAGAGCGGCCTAATACGTATACGTGATAAAAGAAATGTCAAAAGAGCGGCCTACTGCGTATACGTGATAAAACAAGCGACGACAGAGCGGCTTACTACGTGTACGTGATAAAACAAGTGTCGAGAAGGCAGCCTACTATGTATATGTGATAAAATAAGGGACGACAGAGCGGTCTACAGCGTATGCGAATTACGACAAGTATCGAAAGAGTAGCCTACTATGTATACGTGATAAAACAAGTGCCAACAGAGCTTTCTAATACTTAGACGTGACACAACAAGTGTCAACAGAGGGCCTAATACGTATACGTGATGAAACAAATGTCTACAGAGCGGTCTACGAGAGCTGGCTGATAACACACGTGTAGATACAACAGCCTAAAAGATCTACAGCCTACTATGTGTACCTGTTACATGTGTCGATACAGCAATCTTTCACGGCTACCTGATAATACACTAATACACGTGTCGAAACAGCAGCCTAATCTACGTGAAGATAAACATGTCGACACACAGTAGCCTACTACTGATAAAAAGTATCAACAGAGCAGTCTACATCTACCTCATAATACAGGCAACGGCAGAGATATAGCGATCTATTACAGCTGCCTGATAATACACGAGTCGACACTGCAGCCTATTTCAGGTATCGGAAGATATATTTGTCGATACAGCACCCTACCACAGCTGCACCAGCGTGCTGTATGTACCTGATAATACATGTGCTGAAACAACAGTGAATTATATCCGCCTTATAAGCAACACGTCAAAACAGCAACAGACGAGAGTTTGCAGTTAAGACGCTGGGTCCCCTGCCCCATATTCAGCACGTGCTAGTTTTTCTTCTAGAACTACTGAGTAACTATTCTCACAAGTTTTCGTAATCTGCTTTAGCTGTTCAGCTAACACTGACAAATTGCCTTGAATATTCCTTGAACACAACCTTTCTTGCCAAATCCATCACGTACCAAACTCTTCAAAGGAGCAGCGTAGCTTCTATATACCGTAATACTTGTGACTAATTCTGGATATTCCCAGTCTGAATCTCAGCCAGGACGCAGACTATCCTGAAAGATTTAGTGCTTTTTCTCAGTCTAGTAGGCAAATCCTAGGATAGAATAATTTACGCCACGACCGTTCCGTTTCACATCATTTACAATTCATTATTCACTAGCAATCAATCATTTTAAACTATACAATTTGATTTACTGACAACGTCGTTAAATAAACTACAAAATGAGGCAATACTATTCTCGTTCGACATTATATGACGTATGAAGTTGAAAGAATGTCTTTATATAAATTAACACTAAATGTAAGATTCACAAGACATCTTTAAAAAGTTTATACAATACAACCTCGTAGACAAAATAATAAATCAGTGAATGATTATTTCTTGTAACAAATCACAACGTTAACTTAAAAAGTGTTTAAAAATTTTTTCTGGAAATTTCTTTATTTGTAAAACGAATTTCATTTTCAGCTAGCCTGTTAATTAGCGTGCAAACAATCCAATTTTAAAAAACAAAAGTTCATTTTAATCTTACTGAAATTACATTTCATATAGGTATCAAGATAAATCACGAAGTTTTGGGCTTGAGGCAGAACCTCCTTCTCTTCTCAGACCTGAAAGTTAGTATGGAAGGAGCACAAAAGACGAACGTGAACCGGGGGTTCAAACACAGTTTACAGACAGATACGGATGCTGGGCCAGTTTCAATAGAAGTGTGGGCTCCAGCGAGGTTTATCCTTAACCAAACTTCCCTCTAGGGCAGGTGACATATAAAACATACTCATACCTATTGCGGAACACGTCTATATCAAGTCAACGGGCATTCTTGTCACGATTATATAAGGGAAAGGGATGGAGCGATGGGGGACATAGATCGAAAGGTTCTCTTCTTCTTCTTCTTCTTCTTCTTCTTGAGTAAACAGCTGACACTGCACAGTGTGAAACTCATGGCCGGTTCGGACATGAACACAGACTCTGATGAAGTACAAAAGCAGAAGCATAATAGCGTCATTTCTTCCCAACGTCTCCAGTAAATTTGGTCTTTTATCATGTTCTTTTTCTCTCATTCTACAGGGCAACCATTTTATCGTGTCCTTGAAAGGGAGCTTTATCACACACACTCGCAAGGAATTTAGACCACTTCGAAACTCTCATATAAAATCGAGTAAGTTAAACAGCAAGGTAACAAAACTGGCAATGATCTATAACGTAACAATATGGTAGATTCGCGTAATGTTTACAGCACGTCGGCTAATCTAATAGCCTGATACCATTTCACTCAAAGAGAGCGCTTGAATTGGTATTTAATATTTCCGGCAACACTAACACGTACTGATATCTTCTAGTAAATTGGCCGGTATTTTTGCCGGATTTTAACAAAATTTGGATTCTTGTGTCGTTCGTTCCGTGCATTGTCGATAATCAATGCACAACACTCAACCAACAAATGAACAATGCTCTTCCTTAGACATTTATATCATAGTTGACATAGTACCGTGTCAACTTTCGTTAAGTACGCGAGCTGCTCCGTTGATTCTGTATATCAAGATTCCATTTCACTTACGCACACGATTACTCCATGAAGAATACTCTACTTTTACTGCTTGAATCCTTTACACCATGAATAAGATGATAAATATGTGTAAAAGATACCTATTTAAGTTTTGTGAAATATTATTTGATAATTAGTTGTTCACAGATTAGATCTCCTGTGGATTGGAACGTGTAGGATTACTTAGTTTTATAACATATGTATCTCGGTAAGAATATTGTGCATTTTGTTGGGTGAGTGTTGTGAAAATTCGGATTCTGTAGACATATTTTCATAAACGTCTCCAATACCAGTGTTCACGCAAATCCGTTCAGTGGGAGCCAGTTTTGTATACGCGGACGGGCGGACGGACATAACGAAGTGAATAGGCGCTTGTCATAACTATGCGAACACACCTAGAATCGAACTCCACATTCCCGGCGGATGCTGGCTTCGTACGCGACAATGCTACACTGACACCTGCCGAGCAAGGACATGATAAAACGGACATCCCTGTATCTGATCATGTGGCACCATAAGTTTGTATATGTTGACGCATAGAGAATATTAACGTAATGCGTAGTAATGGTAACAATCATATTCCTAACTCCAGCCGTTGAATAACTGTGGCTACGACCCGTACAAAAGTTAAACAAGACAGTCAATGTAAGTATGACGTAACAATGAGCCGCGTTCATGCAACCACTGTTGACGTGAAGAAGCAATAAGTTTTACATATTGTGAGTGTCTGTTTGTAGCCTTAGGTATTTAGCGTTTAATGCGCATGCGTCATCTGTGGCCCGTCCGGCTGTACTATATTTGTTCACATTATCTCATCCACAGCACGATTTTCAAAAAATAAGTTATTAAAAAATGTGTTTTGATTGTCTCTACAATCTGGAACATTTCTCATTCTAAGAAGAACCGAGCGAGATATGATCAATGATGTACATAGGTTTTTGTGTAAAGTACCCGTTATTCTTGTCTTATTTTAATGAAACTTGAATTTTTTTCTACACATCTTCTAAAGATATCCAAATATAAGATTTCATGAAAACCCGTCAAGGGAGAACCCAGTTGTTCCATGCAGACAAACGGGCAGACATGACGAAGCTAACAGTCGCTTTTCGCAATTTTGGGAGGGCGCCTAAAAATCTGACGTGATACAAGTGCTTAATTAAGCACCAGGCCATACAAATATATGGAGGATAGGAGATATAGGTCCAAATATTCTTAATCTCTTCATCAGATCGAGTTGAACCCCCACCCCAGCTTACCGCTAAAGACCGCTTTAATACCGTAGATACAGACTACGGTACCCACTCAATAGTAGGCTGGGTGAACACCAGAAAGGTTCTAGAAGCTTCGGAGAAGAGAAAAATCCCCTATCCTGGCCGCAAAACGAATCACGAGACCTCGATTATCCAAGGCGTAGTTAGTCACTATAGGTATTAGGCTGACAAGGATCCCTGATTCTTTAAAATCCAACTTTAATAATATCCCCCACCCACGCTTGCTTGTAGACCTACCTACCTACCTACTTACCTACCTACCTACCTTCCTTCCTTCCTTTCTTCCTTCCTTCCTTTCTTCCTTCCTTCCTTCCCTCCTTCCTTCCACCCCTCCTTCCTTCCATCCTTCCTTCCTTTTCCTTCCTTTCTTTTCCTTCCTTCCTTTTCCTTCCTTCCCTTTCCTTCCTTCCTTCCTTTTCCTTCCTTCCTTCCTTTTCCTTCCTTCCTTCCTTTTCCTTCCTTCCTTTTCCTTCCTTCCTTTTCCTTCCTTCCTTTTCCTTCCTTCCTTTTCCTTCCTTCCTTCCTTTTCCTTCCTTCGTGTACTCTTCTCCTGTCTCTGAATCTAACCGTTGTACAATCCTGCGACTGCTTAATATACTTCCCTGAGGATGGAGGCTATAAATTCCTCCGAAATGTTGGAAGAGTTCTTCAGAGGAAAATATTCTTCTTTGTCTTTTTGTGGTTATTATGATTTATTCTATTTTATCCTTCCAAAATTTCAGGTAGAACGTAGGCGCGTTTTGTGGTTGCTGAATTTACACACAAAAAATTGAAGTACTTTACAAACTATGCACATACAACAATAAAACTGCAGCACCTCCAAACACAGCCAACAAAAAAATAAATAACTTTAATGCAGATAAACCGTATGAAGAATCTAACTTGAAGCTGTTGGAAAAGCAAACATACGGCAAGCGAAACAGTTTCACGAAAAGCAGGATTAAAGAAAAGAATTGCCGGTTAGAAACGAAATTCAGAATAAAAAAGACGCTCTGATCCCATCCCCCACATAGAACACTCCAGACAATGCAAAGCCGGCTATGGTAGTCGTACGGTCAGCCAGGATGGTAATACGTTATTCCAAATCTACTAAACACTTACATTCTCAGCCACGTTCTTGCTGAGCGCATGTATAAAACTTTCCTCCAGATGCTGCGGTAATCCTAGGGATAAAGCAGTGATATTTCCATAAAACGTATGTGCCCGTTTAGGTAAGAGGAGTGAGATGAGGCTGCCTGTCTCTGCCGTCTTTTCACTTCAGCATGCCTATTCAATACGTCTAACGGTATATTAAATTACTAGAAAAAAACATATATAGGGAGTGAAGTGTAGTGATACGCATCGAAGTGAAGTGAAATTAAGTGAAGAGAAATGAAGTGAAGTGATAATCTTGGGTGAAATGTGTGTATTAACATTTATTTATATGTATGTAGCTGTATGTAAGTTCTGTGTAGTATGTTGTCTCACTATTATTGGCTTCTCTTTGTTATCTTCTGTCGGTATAGCGACTGACTACGGGCTCGACGGTCTGGGATCGAATTCCGGTGGGGACGAGATTTTCCGCCCGTCCAGACCGACCCTGGGGCCCACCCAGCCTCCTGTACAATGGGTACCGGGTCTTTCCCGGGGGTAAAGAGCGGCCGGGGCGTGCTGCTGACCTTCTAGTGCCGCGGTCATGGAAGAATAGAGCTATACCTCTACCCACCCTCTGGACCACGTAACGGGAACACTTTGCCTTTTTTATTTGTTATCTTCTAATTACTCGACTTATGTTTTTTTAATATTCTGTATATGTTTGTTTTCTTGTTTTGTATAATTATTTTCTATTTTGTGTATTCTCTGCTTTTGTATTGTTTTGTGTATTTATTCTCCTTTTGTATATAGCTCTCTCTTTCCTATTTTTGTACAAGTTTACCAACCACTGCCACCGGGTGTAAACCCAACTGCAGTAAATAAATATCATATTATATCATATCATATCATACCTTCGTAATAGTACCTTGATACAAGAGTCAGAAATTATAATCAAGATGCTACTTGTAATTTTTTACTACACGCAAACCCTTACTGTCGACTATGAAAAACCGATTAACGAATACAAGTTGGTTCCAAGATACTTAACTCATATTTTTCTGCAGATTGCTGTCTTCTGGGATGTGATACCGTATTGTGCGGCAGAAATTTACCAAAGTTTCTGAGGAAGAGTACCTCCACGCCTGCAGTTGAAGGGAGATTTCTTCGAAACGCCGGCACATTTCTGCCAGATCACGGCGTCTCATCCCTGAAGACACACTCACCGCCCTGACCACCTCAAGTCTCACTTAATTCTCTGCGTGCGTACCGTTTCAGAAATCACACCAAGAGTCTTTAAAGCAATCAAGGTAACTCCTAGTTGCTGCCTTTCTGGAACAAAACCCTTCACGACCAATACAAATATGTCACTAGCGAGAAGAGTGTAGTCGGTATGAAGACTGGGAGACGGACTGGACGTTCAAGGAATCTTGGTTCGATTCCCGGCAGAAGTACGAGATTTGTCTCTTCTCCAAAGCATCCAGACCGGTTTTTGGGCCCACTTAGCCTATTATCCAGTGGGCACAAAGGGCTCTTCCTAGGAGGCAAAGCAGCCGGGGTGTGAAGCTGACTACCTATTCCTTCTATGTGAAGAGGTTAAGAAAGAGAGGATCTCTTATCTCCACCCCACCATTCCTTCACCACAAACATAGTCATAAATAATTATGTCACTGTCTTGCACCTAAAAGATAACTCGTGACATTAACTGAGGATCACCAGTGTAGCAGTATTTGTGCGAAATTTCATGTTTCCACAACGCTGATGTTGATAATTCTGGTCTTCGGGGATGTTACATTAAGTAGCGCGTAATTAAACACGTCCCTACGTTTCGAAGCACCCAGCAAACACTAACCCTTCGTGATAAAGGCGCTGCCTTCTTCCAAAATGTCGAGAGATGTAAATTGCCAGTTGCACAGCACAAAGCTGCAGAAGGCTTGAATTCTCAGTTGTAATTTTTTCTGCTCTCCTATTCTTGGGTTTCAGTGGAGTGTTATTCTTAGGTCAGACAACATTAAACACGGGAAATGATAAAACACATTACACCCTAAACGCATTATACATCCGATTTCTAAAATCATTTGCGTCTAAAATGACACGGCCACATCGTGTTTCTGGAATTAGATGCCTTAACAATGTTGTATTCACTGAGGAACACAGATTATGTACTAGTAGTTCCTTATCATGTAATTTTCTTCGTCTCTGCTTTACTTCGTCTCCATACATTCAACTGTCTTGAGTCTAATGTACGTACATAACATACAAATAAAAAATGGGTTCAAAATTCTCGCAAACCAATACGCAATAGCTAATTTCTCTCACGTTGGTAAATTTAAGCAACTCTTAAACAATCACGCACAAGTAAACTGCAACAGAGTAGACTTCTACATACAGAACAGTCCTTGTTAAATTACACTTACACAGACTCATTTATACTGGTTTGTTCGTGACAAAGCCATCATGAAATATTACTTTAAGAACATACCAGTATGTTTATAGTAGAATAATACTTCTAATCACAACCGTGTGTGAATCTACGAACGAATGTCGAAACAAATAACCAGATTTACCAGGCCCAAATATAAAAAAAAATTTCATTATTAGTAAACCGTTTTCGTGAAACATATAGCGTAATTATCATAATTTGTTATTAATCTTGCTCTACCGAGACAGACCAATTTTCACACTCATACACGAAAAAGACCAATTAAAATTTTGCATATTTTAGTTCTCAGTATTACAGAAAGACAAAAGACGCTCTTAATTCAATGGCAGCAAGCATCATTCCCTCCTCGAAATTAATCTGATTTTAACTTCACCATGAATGTAAATTAATGTCTGTCACGAGTACTTGAACTTTGACATCTTTCAAACTTAAAGCTTCTGATTTACTTAAACAATAGCTCACGCTGCACGGTGTTCAGTATGAAGGACTAGCAGTAAGTCGCACATCTCTACACTTCCACGGCTTCGATGAGTGTATTATTCGGGCTAAAGCCAGACACATGAAACGTGATCCACTTACTTCACAAAACCGACAGCGAACCACATTTCGTGCTGGAACCAGTAGTCCTTCCCCAATCCGTTCTAAAGATCGCTGTTGCAGCTATCAACAAAAAATTTAATAGTACTTAATTTTACCAGTAAAGTGATCCCTCGTACACTATGGGCGATAGCGGCAGTGACACATGGCGTGTTGGGAAAAAATGTATTGCGCAAACTTCTGATGGGAAAAATAAGATTACGTGAAAGTGGGCGCAAATGGACCCCACTATCGCTTAAAATAAATACGCTTGGACATTAAACATTTACTCAGTGCTCGGATAGCTAACTGATATTGTTAGCTTCCACGGAGGTTGAGTGAGTAACCGGAATTTTAGTAACCGCCCGCGTTTATCCGCATGTATTTAAATTGATCAGCGATCAACGAATTAGTTTCCCACTCATTTAATTTTTTTAAACCGCCTATAGTCCAAACCAAGCTGGGTAAAACTGCGTTGGACGAGGGGTTACTGCATAACTTACCACTATACTATTTCACCCGAGCCGGGTTAGCTCGGAGAGTAATGTAACAGGCTACGGGCTACAATGGGCTTCAATTCCCAGGCTCAGCTAGAGTTTTGTCCATACAGGCTCTCAGACCCACCCATTCTCATACCCAGTGAGTAAGGGAAGTTCTCTGCCCGGAGACAAAGGCCGGAATTTATCTAATTTACAGCCATATTAAGTAGTATGTATGTATCTATATCGCCAAGAACCCCGTGTGTTGGTGGTTACGAACAGTGTAACTTTACCTGTATTTACACCAAAGGAAGTAACCACACGGCGTTACATTCCCAGAACTGTCAGAAGAATACAGTGGATACAAATGTCAATTAATTCGTAACACAACGAGAGACATTACTTTACTGAATCTCTCAATTATACTCGTATTCCCTTTAACACTTGCCGTGTCATGAACGAAATTTGTCGCTTGGAACCACTTTACCTTCTAGTATCATTTCTCTTTGTTTTATAAAATCAATTATAGCTGATAAATAATGTACGTGTATTTCCAATTACATGAACGATGTTTGTCACTTAAACATATTTTAAGCACCCAGTACAAGAAAACAATATGGAAAAGTATGAAAAAGATAACAGTTCGTTCACGTTCGTTCATTTCTGTCTATCAAGAGATTGTCTACGAGCTTTAATAAAGGAAAGTGTCTAGCAGAAGGGCCTGTGTTCAGTTACACTTCATATTACGACAGGTTTATTCACATGCGTACCTGTGCATTCAAGATGCAAAAGTCTCTGTTTAACCGTTCATAGTTTAGCGGTTGCTACATGTAGCGCTACAGGTACTCTGATTTTATCCACACAGTGTTATTTATATGTTCTGTATGATTCTTAAAATAAACAGTGATCGTTTCTCACTACAGACTTCACCGGTTGGTCTTCCTAATTGAATCACATTGTGATCTCTATGCGGTACGGAGTGAATACACGAATAAACAATAATATTAATAATAATCATATATATTAATAGGGTACGGTTTGCCTGCCCTATCATGATCTGCTGAACTACCGAACGGTGCTTTTCACTACAGACATCTTAGAAACCTTATGATTTGGCATTGATGGCAATCGACTTTGTTTTCATTAATTCCTTCTCAAAAAACTGTTGTAACAACAAACGAACGTTAAAAATTGATAGTGCTGCCTCTACCGGAAGCCAAGGGAAGTACGGACTTATGTTAGTTTTCCTTGGCCTCCGTTGTTTTCAGCACTGATGACTCTTTAGTATCGTAGGGAACAAATACGTAAATACAGAATGTGACAAAATACAGAGTTATTAAATGTTACTGCAGGACTGTTATTGTTACATGGGTCCTACCACTTCTTTCGAAAACTACGATACATCTGCAGTGAACTCACCGCCGTTAAACTAAGAAACAAGACTAGAGTAAATGTCTTTGTTAAATGTGATATATCTCATTCCCGTATTCTTATATGCATGGAGCGAAATAGTACGGGACTTGCTTCGAATTCACGACGTTGGGTTGAACCTCTCCTAAAAAAATTCATAATTCTGAAAGGCTTCATGATGTTTAGGGCCACATATTATTAGCAAAGTGTGTCTGAAATAATTTATCAAGGCATTTCATGCAGCAAGACTAGTGGAAAGAACGTTTCTGCCGTGCTTAACGTAAACCAGAAAATATGGGTTTCCTGACACAACATGATAGGTTCAAATCCTAGCAGTTACAAAATTATCTAAAGAAATTTATGGATCATGCCACGGCTGAGGTGGTTAATCTAAGGCCTCTCGCCGCGGAGGTTCGAGTTCAATCCCAGGCCACTCTACGTGAACAAAGTGGCAATGGGACAAGTTGTGTTTCGAGTACCTCGGTCTTACACTGTCATTATAACTACACCAAACTCCCACATTCAATCCTACATTAATGTGCCACTGACGCCACAATGCCTTAGGCACCGATGGCGTCGTTAAATAACACATTTAAAATTTTTTTTTTTTTTTGATATGGTTATACTTTGTAGAATAAAGAAATCGACATTTTGGTTACGTGAAAATTGTGTTTTAGTCGCTGTGCGTAAGTAATAATTAACATATGCAGATATGAATCTTACGTGAAATTTGGCATGGAAATATATCTAAACTCAGCCAATTTATAAATGTTTTATGAAACGCATGTCTTTCTTAATGTACATTACTGAGCACAAATGTTAAATTTATGCCAGGTAACGTTCGGGTCGTGGGGAATTTTAACTATTGAAAAGTGTAGGAGGATACGAATAATATTACTAAATTGTAACAGCAGTCCCTCTGTACGCCACGAAGGCAAACGGAGGAATGGAGGTATAGTTCCACTCATTCTTAACCTCGGTATTAGGTGAAGGTGAACTATCTACTTTACTGTTCGGCCGCATTATCCCCGGGTAAGTATTCCTTGATGTCCATCGCATCGGAGGCTGGGTGGGCTCCACCACCAGTCCGGACGATTTGGAAACGAGAAAATCTCTTACCCCTTCCGGGAATTAAACAACGACACAACTTGCGTCAAGATTGTAGCCTAGTCAGTACACCGACCACGCTCCCATTATTCAACGATGCAAATTATTAATTTATATATTCCATTGCGCCTTTGGCATAAATTTTAGCTTTTGAAATAAAGTATCAAAATTTCCTTCCGGAATTCCTTATTTTATGTAACTCTTCGAGTCCGAAAATTCTGGGTTCGCACAGTCCTTCACAATACATATTAAGGTTAGGTGCAATTCAACCCCCCCGATTCCAGGCTTTCCTTTGTCGAAGAACGCGGGCTCAGTTTATCGCGCGTTTAGTACTGTAAGAAGGCACCCGTCAGTCCAGAGACCTGGCACCTAGTCGAGAATATGCGACCACAAATGTCTTGAGGCATGTAGCTGTCGGACGTCGGACCTGCTCCCACATATAAGATAATTTGCAATTTCAACAAAGAAAGCTAGATCTATTAAGGAGGTACTTTACGGACTTCACGTGTGGAACGCTGGTGCTCCCTGCAACATAATCGTACGCTACCGTGCGGCAGTCATACCTTCGGTAACTTTCAGCATCGTCGTCTCGTTGCTCCTACAGGACAACTTTAACCTTAGTCTGTCTAGTCATTAGGTTTCCTCCATAAAGCCAATATAACGCATCTAAACACACTGAACAATGCCAAAAACGCAGACAAATGTCCATAGATTGCGCCGGATTTGAACGTGATGTCTCAGGAGGCCATAAGCGCCGACTCTTAGGGCTCTCAGAACTCGTGGATCGTTAGTCTTCAGTGTGGCGGTGCTAATTCGCTTCGTCATTGTATCGTAGATTTCATAAGCTGCTCTTCCAATATAACATTCCTTTACGACTTCGCTAAATCGATAAGACGAGAATACAATACATTCCTGGCCTTAACTTTATTGCCAACTTTATAAACGAGTTTCAAATGCTTGTTCGCTTCTATCTCGCTAATTATCCAATTTAGTTCCTCTTTTAACTTCTGTACAAGTTTCATAAACCTAAATTCAAACAATTCTGTTCGAATTCTCCAAAGAAACCGACGAAAATCTACCGGGCTCTCTCATCATATTCAAATTTCTGGATTCTCTTCGATTAATTCGGCGGTCCAAAGCGGTGGAAATCGCTATAAGCTCAACCTGAACAATAAACAAGGCATTAAGACATTTCAAACCAACTTTCTCAATTATGTCTAATTCCGTCATCAAGAACTTCACATTTTCCCACCTATTCGATAACTGTTCCTACAATGAGCAGTATTCGCCTTGCACACTGCATGCAGCTGCCAAGAGATAAAACTCCCTGAGCAATGAGAAACTGTACGATATATGGCCACCTGGTTACACATATACGTGTCGTACTCTCTGCGTGAAAAACCATAATGAAAATGTAGTGCCTGAGTTCATACGGACATTTCTAGATGCCAGATCATGCAGCAGTTCGGGATCCCCATTTTTCATTCCAAGCGGGACAGTGCTAAAATTTCAGTCCTGGAATTTACTGTGCTCCCCTTAGAAGAATAGTTTCGATTTTCCCAGAACAGACTGCAGTGCAAGCCAACTAACATTAAAATTCTAACTCCTGTTTCAAGGCATTTACAGACTGGATCATTGTGATGAAGTCTGTATTTGGGTTTCACTCTGTCTTCATTAACTAGCAGTGTTCGTACAGCCGTATAGAGGATACATGCATATTATTCAGAGTATTGCATAGAGGGGTTAATGGTGAACATACAACTTGTGTGAACAGGTTAGTAGTGTAGAATATGCACAGTCAGGTGATTTACGTACAGGTTTTGGAGAGTAAACTGCGCAGAAAATCTGGGTTCTACATAGCTAGATTCGTGTTTAACTTTGAAAGTTAACAAAAGACATCACCCCGAATACTGGTCGACTGCTTCGCTTATCTATTATGCAGCAAAATCCAGTATGTTTTGTGAGAAAATGGGCAGTTTAAAATAATAGACGGCGAAATTCCCGTTGCTTCTGTCTACATACAACTACCAGTGAATTAGAAACAATTCTATATCTACCATTGAAACAATCATTATTAAAATGACTCTATGAAATTAGATATAAGAAACAAACACGAAGATAACAAAGTATACTGCGACTGCTTCATCGCGTATCCTTCATGTTTCATAAACATTCTGATATTTGTTACATACATATTTTTGATAAAGTTTGTACATGAGTAATATCAGTAACATTTAGAGGAACACAATACTAAAAAAACACACAACATTTCGGAATTCAATTACTTCTTCCTTCAGATGAAAAGTAATCATAAAACACGACTGACCACAAATATAACAAACACAACAACAACAACAGTTCATAATTTCGTATGTGGAATTTATATTTTAGGTGTATTTTTTTTGTCTCCTGAGTGAATTACGTTAATGTATGTGCTACATTTTTGGTCAACTGTGTTTTAGGATTACTAGTTTCACTTGAAGAAGAAAGGGGTATGCTTCCGAAATTTAGTGTAACATTTCGAGTATCTTTATGACAATAATACATAATCCCTGTAACGGACAAAGCGTCATTAAGGCAATAAGAATCTAATAAGGTATGTGCCATTACTGACTCCTATTTCACAAAAGTTTAAACATTAAATAGTAATATCAACTGTTGAACACAGGAGCTAGATATATCGCCATTGGAGAAGTATTTAAGCTACGGACTATATAAATAAATAAACAATACATTGGTTCAAAATAAAACCCAGTTGACGACATAAAAAAAGATGTAGTGGAGGACAAGTAGACAGTAAAGCAGTAGCAATTTTAAACAGGGGCCATCATGAAGAGAGTCCCGTGGGCTCCAGTAGTTCCGCAGTTAGATTATTTAAATTTCGTTTACACATTTCAGCATATTACTGAGCTTTCAAAGCTTTTTTAACTTGTATAATGCTCTAGTTTCCATGCACAATGTTACAAAAAAAGCAATACTTTTTCCGCCCATACCACGTTAATCCAATGTTTACACTTGTTATCAGAAAAAGTTACATACGATACGGTATATAGAAATTAAAAGTATATTTTCATGATTTTACTTTTATTCTAGCAGCTTAAAACGCGTTGTATAGTCTTTTTAAATCATCCAGGCTCTCTAAACGACAAGCATTATAATGCAAGAAAAAATCATACACGGTTGCAATTCGTATAAAAGCAGTTATGTAAGCAAACTGTATCAAAGAAGGTTCAGTATCCTATGTAGATGTTACCTGCGCTAGCCATACTTGCAACGACAACCATTTCCTTCGAAATCCCGTTTCCTATAAGTCCTTCTTACCCGTAGCAATTTTTTTTGTTTGTTCGTTTGTTTACAACCTTAGCCTTGACCTTCCTGGAAAAAATATCACGTCTCCACCTCACTGTGAACCCAACAGGCAGTTCATTTAATTGATAACGGTTTATCGTTTCCAGAATCCCCAGCGTAAGCTACCACTGTTTTTAGGAAAACAATTATTTTATTTTCAGGAATTTTAAACGTAAACTTTCGTGACTTTGTCGGTTCGGGGGTTGGGTTTACTGATCGGCCTCCTTCATCCTCCTGGCTAGGCCACTGTGTACAGAGAATGCAGACTACAGACTTGCTCTTCAATAAGGGAAGGATTTTCTTTTGGAGGACTCGTTTTTACGGTATTCAACAATGCACGCCACATCAGTGCAGATTCTTTTGAACAACTCTGAAAATACGACTACGGTTTAATCGTTCTCTTGGAGGTTTGCATTAACTCAAGCATTTGACGCGTCCCCCTAGGCTTCAATGTTTTCAGGTAAGGACTGGTTTCGTCTACAATGACACAGTTCTGTAACTTACAGAACATCAGTTTAGGAAGCTGCAATACAGCAGTTGAAATCTCTGAATATAAATAGGAAGTCTGCAGTTGCGAATTGAAGCACAGTCCACGCCATTAAGCAGTCAAGTTTATACAGCACGTACTTCTACATTAGTTTGTCAAAGCATTCACCCCAACTCGCAACAAACCATAATCCGCCCTACAATACAATCAAGCCCTAGCAGTGGCCAAACGTAATCGCTAGGCTGTAAGCTGGTGACCGGCCGGCCAATGGAAACAACTTTCCACGCACGGACCAACTTAATCCCCCAAAGGCTTTAAACTCTCTGAACTTGCGCCAACTTAATCAAGTATGGGCTTTCTGGCAATGCTGTGCACGCGTGAAGGATTTTCAGTCACATACAGCTGCATTTGTCATAGTACTGTCATATACCAATGAGAGGAGAACACAGCTTGTTACCCCGTAAATAAACACAGCTTCCTACCTGTTTGTCGTTTAACAGTGCTGTATCAGTAAAATCAAACATTTCATGCTATCTTTCGGAATTTTGTACAGAATTAACGGCAGTGTTAGTTCTTCAAATGTGGCTTTATTCAAATATATTGTAGTGAAATAATTTTTTCAGACTATTCAATGGGTATCAGAATTAAACTGGCTCATATTGAGAAATTTAAGAAATAAATAATAGATTATAGAAGTAAAGAGATAATTTCACCCTACAACAGGCCATGATGGCCCACAGGGGGAGTAGGGGTATATCTCTACTCTTTGTTTAACCTCTGCGGTAGATGGAGGTGGGTGGTCAACGCTTCTTCTCCGAGGAAGAGACCCGGTACCAATTGTACAGGAGGTTGGGTGGTCCCCAGGGCCAGTCTAAATAGGTGCGGAATATCTCCCCCTTCTCCCCTCCCGCGGGATTCAATTCCCGGACCATACAGACCCTAGCGAGTAGCTATACCGACTACGCCAGAAGTGGCCAGTCGATCACGATCGCGGCCGCTTTTTGGTCTCTATGAAAATCTGTCGCCTCGCTCGTCTTTTACAGCATTTTTGGGTCCACCTAATTCTGCGGGGAAGCCTCGTCCAAGATGAAGATACTTAAATCAAGATACCGAAGTCGTCTGACCGAAAATATTTAAAATAGGTACTTCACTTGTGGTTAAGAAATTATGAACTTTCTTCTAGAAAGTCGTCGCAATATATGCGGTGGCATGCAACGTCCTTGTAATTACAGTAAATTGTTTCATTTTGAGAAGAGAAATTTTTAATAACTCTAACAAATATATTTTTATGTTTGATTTTAGTATGCTGTTTGACATTTCTTTGCCGAGTTGACCTAATATTAATATATTACAAACTATGGTAAATCGCTAAAGATATTGTGTCTTTAAAGTAGATCGCAGTGTCCAGAAGTCTGGTCACCTATGGACTCAGCTATCTCGACCCACAAATTATACAAGTAGTATACTCATATATTACAAAACTGGAATGAATAAACTTAAGAAAGTTACAGGTAGACATTTTTGTGTGTACTGTTATATAGTGAATAAATCATTCCTGGCACTTTACTACACTTCAGAACTGATGTAGCCAAACTCCAGTTATTGATACATAGATTAATTGTATACCTGTAAAAACAATATTTTGTGGTCTAACATGAAGATGTCCAATTGACGGTAATACCGTTTCATTGTTTTGTATTTTCTGTTTTAGAATGGGATTATGTTAAGAATGCCTATTTTCCTGTTTGGGGGGGGGGGGTAATTGTGGGGCATGGCGTATAATGTTCAATCTGGCGATCGTCCCTTTTGACGGAAACACAAAAGTCAGCCGTTCCCAAATTCTGGATCACGGATCTCTGGGCGTCCATAGAATTTTTTCAAATGCTTGCACGTGTACCGTATAACGTCTGTAAACATACTAAATAATATGTTTTGCAAGTATACAACTAGTTAGGGAAATGATTGTACATGCGAGTTTATTTGTAGCAGTTATCAGTTTATGATAATTGTAAGGATGGTTCCTTCTGCTCCGAAAGGTTCAGAAACACTGGTGTTGTTGATTGCATGTGCTAGAGAAGTATACGCAATACATGTAGGTTATGTGAAGTGGTTGAAAATGTATCTAAATGTAATGAATGACGAAGTATCGTTAGACTTCTTTCTTTTTTCTTATTCTCTAATATTGGACAGTAGGCTCGTCAGTAAATAGAAACTATTGAAGGCATGCTCACGAAATAATTAGGGTGGTGATGTTGGTATTGATGGCGGTAGTGGTGAGTTTAAGAGTGGTGCAACGTCATGAATGTATTTGTTACCGATTCAGGTACTATTCAGAGACCCAATGTCAGATGCAGACGTCTGTACAGTACAATCGAGGCCTTGAACATCATGTGGGATAAGTCAGGAGGGATTTCGAAGGAAGTAGCCGTTACTGGTCTTAAGAAGAAGAACTTACACTGTCATTGATATGTGCACCGTGGTAAGTTAGGTGTTTGAGGGAGACGGACATAATCCCCGTGTAATCCACTTAATCTCGTCTGTAGTGCTGTACGGCTGCAGTTCGTGTATTTGTGATGTGCACTGTACTGACTGAAGATATGCCTTTGTGACGTACGAGAGAAACATGGCTATCCCATTTCTGCTAACAACGTACTTTGGTGTTTTATTGTAGGGGGCGCGGCGAGTCCTAAGTCCTTCCCTTTTGAGGGGCCGAGAATTGGATCATACTGTCAATGGAATGAGAGCCTTCATTAGTAATAATCCTGTATAGAATGGTTCAGTTTCTGTGTCTGACCAACACAGCAAGGACTGCTATTTTCGTTCCCTGATTCCATAAAAGCCTACTTGAAATACATACTAATAAACATGCCATTATTTTTAATAAACTGAGGAAACTGATGGAAGTATGTGTTTTAAAAACGTTATGTAAGTATGAATTCCAAATATTGGGTGTAAAGGAAATTAATTTCGCCATTATGTAGACCCATATATTTTAATGGGTATGTCTCAGATTCCAACACAATAGTCCTTAGTATACCACGAGTCGTCTTTCAGTCCGTATAACCGATGCAAACAATGAATATTAACGAATGTTCTTCATTAATATAATAAGCTATGAATATCGGATGGTGTTAAAGACGCGCTGTATGCTAGGATTATAGAATATGAAATTCTACAAACATATTGTTATAATGGTACTGTTTTAGAATGGCATTCAAGTGCTATCTGAATTTAATCTCGGACTACCCCAACTCATTTTTTCGTGCTTTCTTCATTACACCAACTGAATGCTGTGATAGCAACGTGAAGTAAGTAAGGCTAGTGCTATTTAAAATTCTTACAGTCGTCAGCAGCGTCTTTCCTTCTCACGCCACATGTAAACAGCATCGTTAAAGACACTAAATATCAGTGAAAAAGTACTGCATGTCCGGTCTAGAGGTATACAAAAATACATGCTTATGTTTTAGTACCTAAAAGCTTTATGAATTTTATGTTTTCAACAGTGTTCAGAGTAACTCAAAAAGATTTTTATGCACGTCCGTACACTTCAATATGGGCACCTGTTGTAGCTCGACAGATATCTAAACGATATTCAAGCTCTTACCACGTGTTTATCAGCATGTGAGGTGTTATAAGCTCAACTGCTTCAATGATACGTTGTCTCAAATCAGCCAGATCTCGAAC
>Ga0131853_10005704_pt1 | contig 22488 bp, 21 predicted proteins | sample TergutLab28metaG_FD_92764 | JGI IMG/M metagenome (GOLD analysis project Ga0131853, IMG submission 92764) | Labiotermes labralis P1 segment gut microbial communities from Petit-Saut dam, French Guiana - Lab288 P1 (version 2) (version 2) | ecosystem: Host-associated > Arthropoda: Insects >... | reverse complement strand
TATTCCGGACCATGTTTCTTAAACCAGATACTGTAGGTATTATCGCGAGATGGGGTTACCGAATGGTAGACCTGCTGTTGGTTGTGGCTCTTCAATGGCTTGCGTACATTGGTCAGACGAGAAACAATGTTATACCGGCAATGGAAGGGAGGTGCATTTGCCTGGGGTACCAAACGTGAAAGCTGACGGGTACTGTGGAGAGACGAGAGGTGTCTTTGATTACCTTGGATATTTTTGTCATGGGTCTTGTATGCCCAATCGATACAAACTCATTGGCAATACAGAAGAAACATTGCAGAACAGGTATGAGGAGGTAATACGATGTTGCAAAAAATCAGAGATGCTGGGTATGATTTTACTTGGACCTGAGGTTGCGAGTTCAGAAAACATTTGCGGGAAAATGCTGGCCTTGGAAATGAACTCTGTTCGCAACCCTACTTAAAGAACTCTCCAATTAATATTCGGGATGCATTGTACGGGTGTAGAACCGAAGCTACTAAAATATGGCCATAGTCAAGAAGGGGAAAATCCATTATGTGGATGTTATTAGTCTGTACCCTTATTTGTAAATATGACAAGTTTCCTGTGGGTCAACCGAAAGTACGTGGGTGCAGACTGTCCTCTTGACTGGAAATGGAAGGGATTATCAGATTTATCTTCTACCTACCAGGAAACTCATCCAGTTCTTTTGTACAAGAGCAACTCCAAACTGATGTTTCCATTGTCCTGTGTATTTGCCGACACGATGACCAAGGCAATTGTACACACTGATGAGGAGCGGTGTATAGTTGGAGCATGGGTAGTGGATGAGGTCCGCAAAGCTGTAGAAATGGTTTGTTTTGTTGGACGGGTTGGAATTTTGGGAATATTCTGTAACGTGCTTTGACAAAGGTACCAACTCAGGCTTTTTTTTTGCAGAGTACATTAACATGTTCCTGAAATTAAAAGAGGAATCATATGGCTACCCATCCTGGCTTCATAGTGAGGACAAAGACTACCCACGTGCAGAGGGAATTTACAAAAATTTGGGGCAAAGGACAGCGGTAAAACAAATTAAACTCAATGTGGGGCAAAAGGGCACAGAACCAAAACAAGACGCAAACAACACTTGTTACCTCAGTGAGTTTCATGAGCTTAACAAGTCCATGTACTGAGGTTACAAGTCTGACATTCGCGAACGATGACGTGGCATGGGTATCCTGGAAGTATTCCGAGGATAACGTAGCCGCAGGGAAGAATGTTATCATGGCAGTTGCTACGTACATATCAACACAAGTATGACTTAATTGTATGAGTACCTGAGTGAGTTGGAGGAGTCACTGCTGTACTGCGATACAGACTCAGTAATCTACATCCAAAATGTAGATGAAGCCCCAAAAGCGAAAACGGGGGATAATCTGGGTGTCCTCACTGATTAGTTGGGTCTTGCCCGTATATCGGGAAATTTGTATCTGGTGGCCACAAAGTTATGCGTTTTCTGTATTTTGCCCACCAACAGAAAAACGTACAACAAAATGTAAATTGAAAGGTATAACCTTGATTTGTGAGAATTGTAAGGTTCTAAACTTCACTACTTTGTGGAACATGATTCTGAAAGGCACCATACCTTTGCACGTACACAACTGAAGAAAGATCAGCGGAAGCATGGTGGCGTAGTAGTGTCGGAACCCGAGACAGTGGAGTACAAACTTGTCTTTACGAAGCACAGGCTTATGGACAACTTTGACTCATTACCATACGGGTACAATTAATTTACTTTGGCCGTGATTTTTTGCAATTATTTTATTTATTTATTGAGGCTGGTATTAGGTGCAATTATTTATTTACGCTGTGATTAGGATTTATATGTCTTGCTTGTGAACATGTCTTCTGACACTCAACCTGCGACACTTGATCGAGTTTAGTGGTTAGCATCATGCAACGGTCGCTTTAGCCAAATTGCTGTTCCTCCGGAGTAACCCAGGCTGCGAAAGATAATTTTGACTTTGTTTTGCCTGTACCTGTATTCGTTTAACGGATATTATCAAACCAAATTTGGTTGGAGATTCTTACATTTGTCTACTGACTTCCTTGCACTTCTCATTGGACACAGGTTACCATAGATTTCATTAACCATTTTACAAACCAGTGGAGCAATTCGTTATAGTCAATTGTGATTGTAGTTATGAAAACTGGCGAAAATGTGGTCTTTGAAGATAGTGATATTCCGTTCCTAGTAATATTACACTTTAAAAAGAAATCATCGACACAATAAATCACAGTTTGTCGGCTACAGTGGATCTATGTACCCGGTACAATGTAAATCAAAGTGGTGACGGGTAGGTTGTTCCTGTTTACAGGGCTAGTTTCAGGGTACAAAGGGGTAAGAGTACTGGTTCCTTCACAGGACTCTTCCTTTTGTTAAACCTCTGTTGTATTCAGGGGCAAAGGCTGTAGGAAAAAAAGTCTTAAAAACATGTTCCAATATAACCGATATTCTTGATAAGGAACAGACCAGCCTGTGTGTGATATTTTCAAAACTAGTTTTGGTGAAGCATAGGGTATCCTTGAAGAAAACAAAAAAGGTGACGGTGTCTGGTTTGGGTTTAAAATGGAAGCATAACCCAAAAAAGGCTGTCTCAGGGTAAAAGTATAAAGGTGAAGAATATTTTCACAGGGAAGAAGAAATAATGGAGTGTTTGAAATCAAGTCTGGACATCTTTCTCAAGCGCAGCATACAAATATCTGTCATAAATAGTCATACCATTATATACAAACCTATTGTGCAGGCAGACAGTCCTGCTCACCTGGAATTTAATTGGTCGGGGCATAGTGATTACTACGTTGATTTAAATTCTGTGCGTCTACTCTTGTGGATCAAACTTGTGCCAAATGATGGTTCAGATGTAGCGAGTGCTGAGCAAATAACTTGTTGCATTCCATGTTTAGTTCTTTCACTGTCTCATTAAATGTTAAGCCTGTTACTCTTCACGAGACAAAACACAATTACAAAGCCTACCTTCAAAAGCTAAACTATGGTTCTCATGTGTCTGGCACACATCTATTCTCAAGTTTCTGGTACCTCAAATCGCCACACGATTAAATTACATCAACACTGGAACTATAGAAGTATATGGGAGGCTCCATGCTGATTTGTTCAATTGTGATAGAATGCTAATTAATGGTGTAGGTATTCACATTAAACTTGTATGTGTACCAGAAGCTTCTTATCTTTTGTCACCTTTAGACGACACTAAAGCGTATCAAAAGTTTAGACGCTACACTTTTTATGACTCAGGTTGAATTGAAGCGCCCTCTTCTTCTAGAGCACCCTTGTGTTTTGGGTATGAAACCCAAAGTACGTTATTCTGTTACACGTACTCAAATTAGAACTTTTACTGCGAGTCCTGGGGCCCAGGAGGTCTATCGATAAATGCATTCCTTGGACCAATTCCCGAAAAGATTCTTTCAGCAATGGTTGAGAACACTACATCAGTTGGTTCTGCCAGTACAAAGCCATTCCACTTTCAATATTATATGAAATATCTTCTACTGTATTTAAACGGAATTTAACACCCTTCCGAGCCACTCACAATGGATTGCTCTTCACCCCTTTGGGGCTACCAGGACTTATGAAACACTGTTTTCTAGTACTGGTATACATCACGGTGACCGTGCCCACATTATCGCCCTAGAAATATTCACTAAAGTTTTCTACATATTAAGGTTTGACCTAACACCAGACGTAGAGGCGGACGAAGAACATATAAGCCTCCCACATCAGGGAAATTGCGCATTGAGGCACGATTCAAAAAACCACTACCAGAACCTGTCACTTGCATTTTGAATGCTGAATTTCCTGGACACGTTGAAATCGACATATCCAGAAATGTTACAGTAGTATGAATACCATTAAAATCAATATTTTTAAAAGTAAACATGTAAAGTATTTTCAAGGTGTTTATCGAATAGATGTTTTATCATCCACACCTATAAAGCCCTGAATAATTGTCATTAACCGCAACAAGCATTACATGCTCGGTTCGCATTGTGTAGTTGTTTGTTTTTCCAATTCTGGGTATGCAGAATATTTTGATTCGTACGTTCTGCCACCCTGCAAACTGGAAATTATGGCATACCTGCAGTGCCACTCTATTTCTTGGACATTTAACTGCCACAGACTACAGGGTTTAACTACGAATGTCTTGTGGTTATTACTGCTGCATCTATGCCCTCCAAAGTGCCGGGGGTCTATCCATGACGTCATTCGTGAACATGTTTTCACCTGCTGGCTACACCTGGAATGATAGGAGGCCAGTGCGCATATTCCACAGTCAGTTTGGAGAGTGTCCTGCATGCAGCCGTTTGGAGCAACAGTTGTGCAAGTCACAGATATAAAGGTATGTTCATTCACAATTATCAGTCTGCAATGTCTCTCATAGTAATTGACTTCACTTCCGTGGAAGGGCGGAATGGTGAACTCGTGGTTAAGGATTGGACATGCTGCACATTCCCACAGTAACGGGGTCTCATCAGATGTCTTTAAGAGACCTACGTTTGGGAGGAAGTACAAGTGTTTACTGCCAAAATGAATTAGGCTATTGACCACTGGTGTATTTGGGATGATGGTGATGTACTGTATTCAGAGATGGAAACTGCTACAATTTATTAGTGATCTTATCAACCGTACAGTTATTGATATCACTCAGGTAGGATGCCCTTAGCTCACCTATATGAGTCCACCAGCCACCAGGTGCACATTTGCATTTCACAACAAGTCTAAACCTGTTTGTGCATTGCGATTGGCCTATTCATTAGCGTAGTGGTTAAACTTTTACACTCTTAGTCTGCAGTATGCAAAGTGTCCTGCTCAGCCTGCATATCATTGAAGTTTTCCAGATGATGGGGTTCCTTCGACATACATTCTTTTTCAACGAACAAGATACAAAGTACGTCTCCATCTACCAGAATGATGACCTCAAACCACAAGAGAGGACTGGAACTCCTTCAGGTTATGTGGTAAGTGACATACAGTGGTTCATTCTGGTGACATTCAAGAGACACATACCCAAGAATGAAGTACAGAAACTTGGTGATTCGCATCATATCCTCAATGTTCTGCAGATGGTATATCTGCATTACGATTGAGAACACTCAAGTGTACCTAAGTAAAAAAGATTTGTCGCAACTAACGACTTTAGCAAGTGCTCGCATAGACAGGTGACAAAATTCTGTGGACTCCAAGAAGAACTTGTAGAGTGGTGGTTACAAGGTAAAACTTATTGTGTACCTCCAAACATGAATGCCATTGATTTCCTAAGATTGTGGAGTGAACTAAGCTATAGAACACGTCTTTTTGAACAATGGTATCCCGAATAAATACTTAAGTTGTATATATTTATAAGTGTGGAGTTAAAATGGATAATTTGCTTTGTACGTCTCTTAATAAAATTGTATTTTTAATTTTACTAACCTACATTTCATATATTGGTTTATTACTATAATTGTATTTTTAATTATAATAACAATAAACATTTGTATATTTATAAGTGCAAAAGTGAATATCCTGCATTGTATATATTTGTGAATAAAAAAATGTATTTTAATTTATTGCCCTTATTACATACCTCTTATTTCCTTAAAAAAGAAATGGTTCAGGTGGTAGGATTTGAACCTAGAATCTTGCAATTATGAGTCCAGCATCTTACCACTCACCCACCTCTTCGAAAATAAACATACAATAATACAGTCTTAAACCAGTGCTATATTCAGTAGTGATTTTAAAAATAGAACGCTAGTAGCCATATTTTAAAATGGCTGATTTTATACTTAGGTTAGCCCTTTAATTTATAATTGCCCCGCCAGCTGCCATATTTAAAAATTGAAAGTTACTGCGCTAGTGGCCATATTTAGCGGCACATTTAAAAATTTAAAATTATCGTGCTAGCGGCCATATTATAAAATGGCAGATTTTTGGAACTATTTCAAATGTAGGAAATGTTTAATTAAGGTTAACAACAATTTAAAAATTGCGCCATTGAAATTAATTTCGATAGACGCTACGCTGTCTGGCCCCAAAAATAATTTGCATATTAATTAAATTATTGAAAATAATTTGCACATTAATTAGGTCAATTGCATATCAATGAAATTGCGAGTCAATTAAATAATTTGCATATCAAAAGGGCAACTTTATGAACCCTTTGTTTACATGTGACATCACTTCTTGGTATCAAAGTTACGTCACATCACTTTCGGTCCTACCCAGTTATTCTATCTACTCATGTATTTTTTATTGTTGTGAACCTGGAAGGGCGTTTATGCTTATAAGAAAAGTTCGGCCTAACCTGCGCTGATGTTGACGCAACTCACAAATATTCGATACAATACTTGTGGTTCTCTCACGCCGATCTCCACGCACATCGGAGAATAAATGTGGGAGGTACGGGTGGAAAGTCACTTATAGCCCTTCAGGGAATATGATGTGCTCGCTCTGATTTGTATGGGCACCCCTTGTACCGGATTTTTCCGCATGGGTCGAAACTTCTAGAAAATATGGCAAAATTGTATTTACACCTGGAAGTATAGCATGACTTATACTGCAGCGATTTTTATAAAACTCACGTAATTATGTGGATATCTATGCTGGTATTTCCACACATCCGTCAAGAAACGTAAAAATGTGGTTAGAAAATCATGTGCTCCCTTAAGTGAAGCATTTTGGTCATACAGAGCCAGTTGTCACGAAAGTCATGCTTGGTCGAGAACATTTTATAAAGATCTCCAGTAGCCCTGTCAAGGTCCATGAAAACTTGGCAGATGGTTCAGTTGCTGATGGTAGGTCACAGGCGGGCGGACGTGTTCTGTGCTTAAGGTTTTTTTTTTCTGAAAAGAAGTCTCACAAATCCTACTTCTACCTCATAAAAAACATTAGTCTCTAGTAAAAAGGCAAACTAGATTTCATGTGTGCTCTAAGATTCACACGAAACCCATAAATACACTACTTGTAGAACGCAGGGCATTTGATTGTTACGATTACAGATACGGTGTATATCTTTTGTCGTGTCCATGAGTGCAGCAGCTGGCACGGTATCTGCTGGTGGAGACAGACTTCTGCGATAAATCTCAGGGACACGTTAAACAGGAAACCTGTAGTTCCATCTTTATTAGAAAAAAGTTTACATTAAAATTACAAAACTCCAATTTTAGCAGTTGTGTGCGAGAGGAACGTGAATTGAGGCTGTTTGAGAAGGGAGAGTTGATAAGAAGAATTTGCTGGAAGTAACACGATGTTGGAGAATATTGCCAGTGAGTTGTTTCCAGATTTGAGCTTCTAACTTAATATTATTAGTGTGATGAACTGAAGGTGTAAAAGGGCACTGTATATTTTTCTTCTCCAAAAACATCCAGACCAGTTCTGGGACCCACCCAGCCTCTTATTCAGTGGGTACTGGGTGCTCTTTATCCGGTGGTAAAATGACCGGGGCGTGAGGCTGACCATTGACTTCCATCTAGTGCCGAGTATAAGAATGTGTGCAGGTGTACCTCCTCTCCTGCTGATGCAGCGTGCACATGGAAAACTAACTTTTATGTGATTGGTGGGACATCACTCACCATAGGGGAGATGAGAAATGTTTGCACAACCGTATAGGCCCGGCAGTACATGCGAGACGTAGGCGTAACTAGGAGAATGATATTACGAGATTTCTGTGGGTGTTAGTACCCGATGTGCTCTCTCTCCAAGACCGTGCCCTTTTTGATTGAGGCATCTGAGTTCTGGTGTTGTTTGATCTGCTTCTTTTATCTGGTTTCTGAAGATTACCTCTGTAACTTTGATGCACAACCAGTACATAGAAATTCTGTGCGTAAACTCATCCCTGGATAAATTCTTCATCCTTCTGGCTTGCATTGTCCCATTGCACAGACTAACTGCTCCTTCTCCGAGGAAGGAAGCACAGGTAACTAGACATAAGAGAAGTACACTGAAGAGTACTGTGTGTAAGAGACAAATGGAACATCACCACACTCATGACTTAGTTATGTGGGCCTTTACTTCCCATTCCTGTTGATCCCTTTTGTTTTTAAACGCATTCATGACAGGGTTCATGAACCGCAGTCTGGGAACAACAGCTGTAACAGACACGTTCCAAGCCAGTCTCAGCTGGAACACTGAAATTACTCTCACCACCACGTGCAGAACGGTATGGTGTCCAACCATCCTTATATCTCAGTTGGTGTTGCAGGATTCTTTGTTAACAAGAAGTGCAAATATGTACAGTTAAAATGCAACTTTATTTTCAAGATAAAATCAGCTACGTGTTTCGATTGAGGACGGTAGCCATCATCAGGCCGGTTCACCTTAAGATGATGATTATCGTTTTTACTTGGGGGGGGACTTGGAGCCGTGTCATGATGTAGAATGTGAAGTCTTTTCCCTACGTAATCATTCAATATGTTGGCCTGTTGCGTAGGCAAAGGAGCAGTTATACCTTTGAATTTTGACATACAAAAAATGACTTTTTTTTCCTGGACATTGCTCAAGAAAATTACGTCTGCAATTCGCGGTCTTGTGGTTGGTACTGTATTATGCTCAGGAGGTTTCGGGTTTGAGAATCTCGGTTCGGAGATCGGCTGGTTTAATTAGTCAAATTGTATTGGTTTTTCTCACTTCCTCTAGGAAAGTGCCAGAGTATTAGTGTTATGTTGACCACAACCACGCTCTTTCACACTCGTAATGCTATGTGTGTCTTATTCATCCCACAGTTCTGTGTTCAATAACCCATGTGTGAAGTCATTCAACGAGTAAAGGATTTGTGACCCAGATCTTCTAGGATGTTACACCGTGTCGACTGGTAAATAGTTACAGACTTTTCGTTGGATTGTTGTGCCTCCTTCTTCAAGATGAGTCTCGTGGAGCTGCTTGTTTGCTTGACCCTGAAGGTGAAGGTATTATGATCATTTGGAACATCGGAAACTAGCAGTCTATTCAGAGTAACATCCCAGAGGACTACAATATTGAACAGCACCGTTGTGATAACCTGAGATCGTACCAAGCAGTATCAAGTTTTGGTTAGAGTTGTCCGACGAATGTTAGGTTGTGACTTAAAAGAGACAGCCGCGCGTTTCAAAGTTCTTAGAAGTAATTGTCCTGCGTTTGGTACAGCGTCATTCAAGAAACCAAGAAACAGACTTTGACATTTTCACGGTAGTAGTGCCTTCTGTTTTTCAGTGGGTTTTTGTTGATGTGGCAAAGACTATTGAAGTTTAGTAACATCTGCATTATTTTTTGCGCTAAAAATGAAAGCAGTGTTTTGCGTGACCAACGATTTGTGAACCACATCGCGAGAAAAGCAAAGTCCATATTTTAGTTTTAATATTTAGACATGATAAGGTTGTTTTCTGGTCTTGAGAAGTGGCGCTCTTTGGGTGTCAGAAACCCTCCCACTCTTAAGCAAATAAATAGAAGCATAATAATGCAAGTGGTGGATGTGTTGTTAGCAACCGGTTCGCCTGGCGTGGCTTGGATGTTCTCGTCTGCGATATGCGAGCCGTAACCAGAAGATCTAGTGGTGAGGGGCATTCACCCGCTCTATCTCGACCTCTTCCCATGCCGACCCGTGGTTGCCAACTCATTCTGCAAGGAGGATTTTAGTGTTGTTTGACATGTATATGAAACATTTACAGTGGCAACTGTGCATTATCCACTAAAACAGTGGTTGTGTATAATGGCATCCAGAATCCATTTGCTGTCCAGCTGTGGTTCATGCATTACAAATGGATACCCACAATGTTTTCAGATGTTTTGTGGAATCAGAGAGTAGCTGGTTTGTTTTTGTTTCCAAATCTTGTAAGAAAATTTTATAAATTTTGTGGGTGTTGATGCTTTGTTTTAGAAATCTACCTGCAGGTTTGGGGCAGCAGGGATAGCTCAGTCACTGTACTGAGTACCAAGGAAGTGGCTTTCGATTCCCAACAAGGAGAGTTTTTTGTTCTCCGAAGTGTCCAGACAGGCTCTTGGTCCAACCCAGCCTCTTATTCAACAGGTATTGCTTGACACCGTGAGAGGACCCTGGTACCTATTGAAGTAGGGGCTGGATGGGCTCCAGAGCAGGTCTTGACATGTTCGGAGATTGGAAGACCTCCAACCGGGACTCGAATTCCAGTCCATTCTGCCCATTGTGTAGTCGCTATGCTGACTGTGCTCTCCTTGTCTCCATAACCACGCTCATACTACCCTCATACATGCTAGATGAAACATTTTGCATCTGTTGACTTAGGAGCTTCTCATGGTTTGGTTTGTTATGATACATGTCTCTTGTTTGTTACAGACATTCCTGACATTCCAGAGAATATCAAGAACCTACGATCTCTGCAAGTGGCAGATTTTAGTAGCAACCCCATCCCCAGGTATGCATAATGGGAAAAGGAGCACAAGGCTGTATAATTTGTTACTTCATGGAACAGCGAGACTTATGTCCTTTCACAGGCCAACAAGCATTTTTTAAGGGCCTTAATGAAGTACATGGATTTATTATTTTGGAAACTGCTAGCAGTTTAGCTCTCCGAGAAACTTTCGAACTTTTGTGGAACCTGAAGGTTCATAAGTACATTCACAAAATGGTGCTGCTGGGCGAGTAAGACCTGTGTGTTTTAGGATCCAATCCAATCTATCCTTCATGTGATGTTTATATCTTATTGTGAAGCTTGGGGTTTGTGTAAGATTAAAAGTAGAGGTCACTGTGTAACCTGCCATGAAGGCACAGAAGGGGAATAGTGGTATAGCTCTGTTCCTTGTTTGACCTGAACACTAGATGGGAGTAGGTAGTTAATGCCATGCCTCAGACCCTTTAGCCCCGGGAATGACTCGGTACCCATTGTATAGGAGGCCGGTCTGGACGGTTGCAGAAAATCTCGCCCCAACAGGATTCGATCCCTGGACAGTTCAGTCTGTAGCACGTCACTGTACTGACTCCCCATATTCTGGCCCATGCTTGGAGTTTAGAGGAAAATAAGTATAGAAATAAGTTGAACATACAGATGTTCATAGTAATTGTGAGGAGTGATGTGCAGGACAGAATAGCAATTTTAGTGTTAAGAGATGTACATAAAGGAGGACTGTAAAGAGAACCTGTGGTCCAGTAAAAGAAGAAGAAACGTAAGGAATGTGAACAAATAAGAGGATACAAGATATGTTATGAGGGGCAGTGATTGTAAAATTTATAAAATCATGAAATTAACAAACCTTTAGGGCTTGGAAATTAATTCAGTAATTTTGTTCTTGAAAACGTTAAATAAAAACAATACAGCAAGAACAAGTACAAGCTGAATTATCAGAATGATAAAAAAGTTGGTTGTACAGAATTAATTTAGGCATTTTTAGGTACAGTTCACATCAGTACTACACATACAGTGACTTAACTCAGAGTCTTTTTCAAGCCTGTACCCTCAAATTTAGGAACAGGGTGCTCCGAACCAACAGATTTATCACATTTGTGACAAAGGTATGTTGTCTTTCTTCCTTCATAATTTTCTTCATTAAGAGGACTCTGGTTTGTCCCGTCACTGGTTTTGCTCTTCACATTGCCAGTATTTTGTTACATTTTCTGAGTAAAGTTTTCAGACTTACTTAGTTCCAACATCTTCAAAAATGTCTTGTAGAAATTCTGTTTTTTCTTGCATCTTGTCCCAACAGCGGACAACTTCTGTGTGATGAGTATGTTAGAGGACAAAGAAATGTTGATGCATCTGTTGTGTGTTGTTAGGTTTCTATCTGAAGGAGAAGGTGGAGAAGTCATCCTTTCAACCACTCCATCAGAAGAGCACCTGAACATGCATGGTTCTTTTAGGCTGTTCTTTCTCTGGCAGCAGCAGGCCTACTGTTGCTGTCACTGTGATCATTACTATCTCCAAATTATTTTTCTTCTTGCTCAAATTCCTCCAGAAATTTTTTCAACTGCTTTTTTTGTTCCAAAATAATTACCAACAAGATGACACTTATGGACTATCCTTTATTTCAGGGTTAGTCGTCCTTCACTCTAAATGTTTCGAGCTTCAGGGAGCTCATCATCAGGAGTTCACTTTTTTAACTGTACAGGCAGCCTCTGGCATACTGTGTAATCTTTTGCTGTATTCCACCCGTTCTCCTACATGTTATGTTCTCAACTGTTTTTTCTGTCTTGTGCACCTTTCCATGTGTCAGAGCCCCTTAAGTTGTGAATATATATTCTATACCTGTTCATATACTAATAAAAACAATTTACAACATATGTAAATCTGTATTTGAATGACTGTCATACAGAGTTGAACTTCCATTCAAGACTGCACACTGCACAGTGCTGTGGTGAGATATGAGACACCCCAACCACAGGAATACCATTGGCCATGTTTAGTAGTTGAATGAAAACTACTGGTACCTATGTGAATGTACAGTAGTAGTTGTGATGTGATGACATGCAAAAGTCCAAATCCCACCCACATGCCATCTCATGGCAGTGGACTCATACCTTGGCTGGGGTGTGGGATATGCCCCCTCAGTAACAGAGGGTTAAAGTATGCATAGTTTTAGGTTTCAGATTCATGGGAGTTGCTAGATTAAATGTGCTTAGGGTCTTGAATGTCTGTCCAGGTTTTAAAGAATCTAGCATGCAATACTAGTGGAGAACACTACCATGATTTTACTGTTGGTCGTTTATAGTTGGAATAATTCCAGCAAATTTAAGAGTGGCTGGCTTTGTACTGTATCAGCAGAATGTTATTGTGAAATGTTGCTATAAGTTTTCTTCTGAGAAATGAAAGCATATTTAGAATAGCATAAAGTTGTAGGAAATAGCTGTGTAGATCAAATTGTTTTTTTAGGTTCATTAGCAAAGTTGTGAAAAGCGACTGTTAGCTTCATCAAGTTTGTCCATCTGTTATCCATCTGCATGGAACAACTTGGCTCCCACTGGACAGATTTTCATGTAATTTGATATTTGAGGGTTTTTTGGAAAACCTTCAAGAAAATTTAAGTTTCATTAAAATCAGACAAGAATGACTGGGGTACTTTACATGAAGACCCCTAGAATTTTTTATCGTATCTCTCACAGTTTTCCTTAGATTGAGAAATATTTCAGATATGAAGCAAATCAAAACTCACATTTTGTGTTCAATAACTTTTTTTAAAAAATCATGCCATTTATGAGATAGTGTGGAAAAATATTGTAGACTGGAGCAGCCCACAGATGACAGTACAGTGTATGCACACAGAATGCTGAATGCCTAAGGATTCAGATGCACACTCCCCATGTATAATACTTACTAGTTTTTCTGCTACAACAATGGTTGCACTACCGCGTTTCAATGTTATGTTATACCCACATTGCCTCTCTTGTTATTTTATGTATCTGTCTGTTTATTTATTTATTTATTTATGTATTTTTGTCAAGTGTTGGCTTATTTAGTGGTGCTTTCCTACCTCAGGCTAGAGTTGACTGATAAGATGATTAGTGTATAATGAATCTGTAAGTATTCAGCAGGCAGCACTATTGGCCTAACATGAGCTTGTTGCACACTTGCCTGTATAGAGTGGGAATCCCACAAAAATACTTCCAGGGTAGTCTGTCTCTGGGCTGATATTTAAACTGAGAATTGATTGAAACAAAGCAGCAGTGCTACCCGCTTAACTGTGATATTTGGTCACATCCTTCATACCAAGGGATATATACAAGTGTAATAAGTACTTGTTCGCAGGTTACCGCCTGGATTTGTACAGCTTCATAACCTGATGGTGCTGGGTCTGAATGATATGTCTCTCACCAACCTCCCACCTGACTTTGGAAGGTAACATACTTCTGTAAAGCTCATTGTATGAGTGTCAGACTAATTTTGTTTATCTGATCTGTTTTTCATGTTGCAGAATGCCCTTCAAAGCCTGTTTCCATATAAGGCACTCTGACAGGCTCATTTTCAGTTTATTGTCTGAATTTTAAATTTAGCACACTGAGGTTGAATTAGACTAGGATTTGATTTTTAAAATTTTAGATTTATTTTTTGGAAAAGGGCTAACCTCTTGTGGGTTGCATCTGTTGGAACATATAACAAAGCAGCCTGTCACATTTGTGGTGTGTTAATTTGAAGGTGTGACACAACAGTAGCTGCACTGTCAGTATGTTTGATTGTTTTAAATTTGAAATATGACTTCAGTGTGAGAGACCTGAATGTAATTTTTCAGCCTGGGTGATTAGTGCTTACAGTTCAAGAGATCATTTTGAGAGGTGCCTTTGGACAATGATTTGTACAAAATATGGCCGAGGAGGTAGATGGACCTTCTGTGTTAGGTTTATTTAATTTTGTACTGTACTTTCATAAGGAACCCACCCCATATAAAGTAGTGATTGTGTGGGGTGATAAGGGGCTGTGTGCATAACATTACAACTCATTAAAGATATTATGCCACTTGTTTATATCTTAAGCATGAAAGTGAGTTTAATACAGGACCATGGTGTAGGGAGTGCTCAGTGTTGATATATGCAAACATGTGCAAGAATATGTATTTATTACCAACTAAGAATATATATTTATTACCAACTAATTGCACTCCTATGAAGTTGTCACTCCTACATGTTTCAGCTTTTGATAATACCATCTGGAGGGAATATGCTTACATAAGTAAGTACATTGTGTTGAAACAGATTATTGTCAGTGGTAAATGGTAAATAGTATGAAACAGATTGCATTAATTGCTTTATCATTGTTATTAAAACAGAATAATATAGGTTAAAATTAATTAAAACAGTACAGGAAATGTATTAGCTCATATGAATATAATTTGCATCCAGATGGTTAGAAATGCTGCAGTACTCTTCGGTTTGAGATGAATCATAAATCTTGTATGTGTGCTTGCAAAGCAAACACTGTGTAACTTGAACCTTTATTATACTGTTTTAATATCAGACATGTGGTCTGTGTTATATTATTTCCATTTACTACTGATGACAGTATGTTTAAACACCACATACTCCTTTGTGTAACAGATATTAATAAATGCAAAACTACAAATTGGAAAGAGAGGTCAAAAAACAGAGCTGACTGTATTCGAAAGTCCACATTGGACTACAGTGCCACCGAAAAAGATGATGGTAAAGAACTCCTTTGTGTAAGGGTACTCCCTGAGGGCGGCTATTTTCAATATCCAAAACATGAAGGAACAAGAACTTTATACATATTAACTAGTGCAGTTAGTTGGTTAGAACTTTATATTTTGCACACGCAATTATTGCATGGATGATGCCGGTATTCAGTTTCATGCTTCTGAACACAAGGATGTTAAGAAGTCTAAGAATGAGTGGCCATATGGTCACCTGAAAAGACCGAAAGAATCACACAGAACTCACAAGGTAATGCAGCTTTAGTAAATGTATGTAAAAATTTAATACAACAGATCTTCCAGTATAGCAGGATTATGACAAAGTTTGTGAATAATTCATGATGTTTAGTCCTCTTTGATTTTCTGATATGAAAATGTACACTGCTTATGTCTAAATTGTTAATTATTTTTGATCAAAACACCAGTTACCATATGAAGTGCCATGTAATATCTTAAGTGATCACACTGTACCCTACTTTTGTAAGACCCCTGTAAGGAAGTCGACCCTTAATTTTAGTTCCACTTTTTTTTTTTAACACCATATTGCGTAGTATTTTAGCAGAAACATGAAATGTGAATCTCAGATTTTTAGGCCACCAGATTGGATGTGACAGGAGATTGATTTTTCAGAACAAACAAAGATAGGACATGTTTGATATTCCTGCAACTGTGAATGTACATTTATCTTAGCTGAAGGGTAATTAGAATCCTGTCTTATACATTCATTTTCTATTGAGTCCACTTCCATATGCTTGTCAGTGTATGCACATATACATGACAAGATTAATAGAGAACTGTATGAAAAAAACATGACATCAGGGCCTGATGAGGCAGTTTCAGCAATATGAATAGCTAGGTCACATGTACAGAAGAAGGAATGTTCTAATATACTGGTACATGTTGATCCACTGGATATGATTTGGAAGTAAGAAATTGTAAGACAGAAGATACTTATGATGTTCAAATGAAACTTTGCACAGAAGCAGAAGAGTGAGGCCTGATTTTTAAGCTCTCTTTCCAATTTGTAATTTTGCATTTATTAATATCTACACAGTTGCACCATCTATTTTTTTTACTCAATGTCCTGATGCACTACTATAATATTCTCTAAGGTAGCTTGAAGTTTTTAGTTTATCTTTTCTGTCATCATGAGAAAATGTTTATTCATGTCCCAGAATATACATGGCGAGAAATATATTTCAACTTGTCTCTTATCAGTGCTTGTAATTAATGGATTTGTACTGTTTTGTGTTTGGTTCTTGTGCGAATATTGTTGACAAAATTTGTTTTCCATACAGAGGAGATGAAATAACTGTTTATTTATAATGGCATTACAGTCTTGTACTTGAATTTTAATTTAGCAGTTTGTGAATGAGCAGAACAATTTGTCACAACAAAGCAAGATGTAGTTGTTAGCACACAAAGGTTACTTTAGTATTTCCAATTGCTGGACAGAAATTAGCCTGATATTTCATGGGATATTTGGAATTGTTTGCAGTATTAAAAATTTTTACTTGTTTATTCCATTTCTTTTGGGACTCTAATGATTTTTTTTTTGGCTGGTTCCATGGAACATTGGTTGGGAAGCAATAATATAGAGGGAGGAGTTTCTTTCAAATTGTGGTGGTCACTGGCCATTGTGTCTTTCAGTCTTACTTGCCTGCAGTCCTTGGAGCTGCGTGAAAACCTGTTAAAGTCCCTCCCAGAGTCCTTGTCTCAACTGTCTAAACTAGAGAGGCTGGACATTGGGGACAATGAAATTGAGGAACTGGTAAGTAAAATGCTTGGATGCTCAGACAGTGGACAGACCATCAGTATGTTCTTTGCTTGGCAACCCAACCATGGCATTTACATGTGATGTTAATAAAGTCCAGCTACTGAAATGTAACTTTGATATGTACATAAATATAATTTAATTTTAATGTTTGATTCCTTTGCCATGGCTTCAACTGTGTGGTATGTGAAGTGAAGTTATAATCATAATGCTTTTTCATACCATTGGAGCCTGTTCAGAATCTGGTCCCTTCTGACACAGTATTCAAAATATTAACAATGCAGTGTCAAGTTAAAATTCTGGGGCAACTTAAATTGTAGGTGACCATTCATGGTGAAAGGAAAATTTATGTAACCTTTCAAAGGGAATTTTCTGTAGTTGTCATATTTCAAATTCATGCTGTGTAAATTGTTGTAATTCTGCATTTATTTAGGATAAGCCATCCTTTTCATGAGCAGTAACAAACCTTAGACCATGTGCACACACTAACAGTAACAAACCCAGATCGTGGTTGCATATTTGGCGACCATTCATGAATGTAGTATGTCAGCAACTGTTAAGTTCATGGAATCAGTGAACTTACAGGGCAGGTAATTCAGTTATCTATGTGTATTAGGTGAGAGGTTTTGATATGTTATTCATCTTGAGGGATTTTTGCTTCTTGCCCTTCCGTATTAGATCAGGTAGACATTATTCTTTGTTCATATAAGGCAGTAATGAACATATGCATTCATTAATTGATCATCTGTCACTCTGAGCCCAAATTAGTTTTGCAAGACTAACAAGGTTATATTTCTTTGATTTGTGTTTTTACAGCCACATCATATTGGAAATCTTCCATCACTTCAGGAACTTTGGTTGGATCACAATCAGCTGCAACATTTACCTCCTGTAAGTGCTGTTGTGTTCATACTGGATTATGTCTTTACTGCTTGTATTATATGAGGTCCAGAAATAGTGGAAGGGTATTTTCAAGTTCAGTCCTCTGACAGGACACCAGTTATCATCACTGTCTTTTTGTGGTTTTTCACAGGCCTTCCTGACTAATACCAGGATAATACTGCAATTGCACCTTGGCCTTTTCCTTCTAAGTTTTCTCCAGTTGATCAGTTACCATTCTTCCTACCATTTGGTTCTAAATAGTCTGAGATATTGATGGTCATGGAACATATAAATTTAAGACATTTCTGTAAATGGTGATACTACTAACTGGAATAACGTTTGGTATTAATTGTTTGAGTTAATATCAGTAGGTGGACAAAGGCATGTACTGTTAGGGCCTGGGATTGCAGGCTTGGATCCTGCTTGGGGTTTGAAATTTCGTCACTTTTTTTTTTTTTTAATTTTTTGTGATGCTAAGACTTCACAGTTTCTGATTCATGTTTTGTTGAAGTAAAAGAAATGTAGGTGTTGCCCATTATGAAGTGGCCCATCCAAAACCATCCTGCCCCAACCCATTCATGCTGACTATCAGCTGTACCCGATTCACCTCAACCATGACCTGACCAAATCTGACTTGACTAATTCATGTACAACAAAACTTTTGTGTGTTTGTAGTCATTACTGGAAGTTAAGTTTTGTGTTGGAAATATGTAGGGTCATCATTATTTTGACCTCAGTTGCCTGTCACATTTCTTTAGATTGCGTGTGTTCTTTGAACACCTCACTTATCTCAGATAAGCTTTTTCTATTTTCATCAATACAGCGCAGCAGTTGACATCACAAATAACTGTATGGGTTGGTTGAAAAGTGTTTTTAGTGACAGAATAATAAGCGGAGAATTGTAGTCTCCTTGTTTGCAGTGTCTGATTCCATGTGATTTTGTTTGTGTGGCATGTTAGATGGTAAAGAGTATTGTAATATTCCTCACATGGAATAGAATCAGAAAGAAAGCATTCAGAATACATTGTTTTTAATTTCATCACAAGAATTTCAGCATGTATTGAACATCATTTTCATTAAAGGTAACATATCTGTGATCTTGAGGGTGGCCGCTTCATTTCATTGTTTAAATACTTTGAGTAAAAGCCTAGAATTAACCCCTTGATGTTGAAATTAATTCCATGTGCAACCTGTAGAACAGAGGATTTACTTTCTTCTAAACAGTCTCTTACAGAAAAGAACAAAAGCAAAATGGAAATAAACCAACAGGTCTGTAAAAGAATGGCCCCAATTGGCTGATGCATATGCTGTGTTAGGAAGTTCAACCCTGCTGCCTGTGACACAGTGTATGCATTATTTGGTGTCAAAGGTTAACCAGAGTACAGTGAACTACAATGCTTAATCTGCATTCATAGTAAACTTGAATTGTGGTGATATACCACATCCCCTGCTGTCTTTTGTTGTGTGGTGCATGATATAAAATCAAGAAATTTGTCAGCACTTTGAATAGGTGTAGTTTGCAAGTTACTGCTTCTTAACATGTTGCAGGAGATTGGCAACCTGAAGAAGCTGGCTTGCCTGGATATCTCTGAAAACCGGTTAGAAGACCTTCCAGAAGAGACTGGAGGTCTTGCGAGCCTCACTGATCTTCATTTATCTCAGAATGTAATAGAATCTTTGCCTGATGGGTTGGGAAATCTACAGAAGTTAACAATTCTCAAGGTAGATCAGAATAGGCTGGCCATGCTGAATCCAAACATTGGCAAGTAAGTAGCTTGTTGCAGTTGTATATTTTGGGCTTTACAGTGTTCACTTTAATATGTAACTCGGCATCTCTCATTGTGCACCTATCTAACATTCATTTTAACTCCCAGTTTGGAGATAATGTTGTTTTTATGTTCAATCTGCCATATACCTTTCCATTTAAGAAAGCCCCCCCCCCATGCCCTTTCTTCTGTCATTTTTTATTTCTTGGCAAATGAGAGTGTTATTTAGAGATCATTTTGAGCATTAATACTGTGCATGCAGATGTATTATCATATTATAATTTTTAAAGGGGTTAGTTTTAATTCTCTTGGAAGAAACTTTACCGTTGTATTTCTGTCTTTAATCATCTAGGTGTGAGAACTTGCAGGAACTGATACTTACGGAGAACTTCTTGATGGAACTGCCTGTATCAATAGGAAATCTTGTGAAATTAACGAACCTCAATGCAGACAGGAATAACTTGCAGAGTTTGCCAGAGGAAATAGGTTTGTATATTTAAAATACTTTTATGTGTTCAAGATATTTTGTTTCTTTTTAGAGTTTTAGAGTAGAAGTTGCTATTTGCATGAGATAAAGGGTACTGATTAAATGGATTAGTGCAGAGGTAATGTGTTTGAATTACATTTAGGAGGTATCAGTTTAAATTGAGGCTGGAGCCTGCTGTTATGACTGCTATTTGTCATGGTATTTCTCAGTCCTTCCAGGTGAATACAGAATGTGCCTGAAAGGGCATAATCTCTTCCTGTCACACATGTCCTTTTTCAATATTTGTGGTTATCATCAGTTAATCATTTACTGAATGTAATTTGTAGTTCATGGCATTCCTATTTTATTCTATAGTGGTTCATAGTCTGATGCACGATCTGGTTGGCTCTGCAGGCTGTGTTTTAAGTGCTTTTGCATCTGTGTGGAGCTGTTGTTAATGTCATCATCCTTCTGTATATTGGTAACAGCTTGAGAAGTACTGAATGTATTTTCATTAAATGTAATACTGAGAATTAATAGTTGCTGCTGAGCCATTTCATTTGTGGTAAATTGTGGCCAAATAATTGACACTGTTCTTGTGCTTCTTCAGCATAACTCACTTAATTCGTACTGTAGCAAAAACTGTTTGAACAAAAATTGTGAGGAAGATAGAAACACATTTTATGTCAATGACAATTTGCGTATGTTTTGTGGGCTGTGTGTTGTGTACATTTCTGAACATGTATACAGAACAATTTGGAATGGTTACAAAGATGTCCCTGCCTGTCTTCCCATGTGAGAAACATTTAATGGTGTACTTGATTTTCAGACAAACCAAATGTAAACCATTCTTCAAATTTCACACACTGAAAGAAGACATGTGGTTTAAAATAGTCTTTGAGGACTAGCATCCCTATGTTTTCCTCTACACCACACCAGCAACCACATTTCTGTTGATGCTAATTAGCTGGTATAGTTGATATATTGTTTTGTAATGTTTAAAGAATGAAAAGGAAAAAATCCATACTTTTGTGTCGTGGCACTTCATATATATTTTTTTCTCAGAAATTTTCGTGTTGGTAGCTGTAGTGCATTGGGAACATTGATTTCTTTGATGCTTTTAGGCTGTCTCTCACAGCTTGGAGTTCTCTCTTTGAGAGACAACAAACTTCAGTACTTGCCATTAGAAGTGGGCAACTGCTTGGAGCTGCATGTGCTTGATGTGTCTGGTAATCGGTAAGTTGGAATGAGTGTCTTGTAACACTACTGCAGCCATAAGAGGTAAAGTTCACCTTAACACAGGCAATGAAGGCCCAGAGGAAGAGTATACATAGATGGTTCCAAAAGTAATGAGAATGATTTTTTTGCGCAGCGCAGTAGGGCCAGAAAAGGATAGTGGCAGTGTTGGTAGATAGAGGGGGAACCCAGGTATACAGTTTGACCTTGCTCGGTTGAGTCCGCGCCTTTGTAGCAGTCGGTACGTTAGCAAAGTGCGTAGTTGTTTTTGTGTCTTGTCACGGGCGAAAATGCAGAGGAGTCTGGAGCAGCGTTACGCGATTAAGTTCTGTGCGAAACTTGGAAAATCTGGTTCCGAAATGTTGCAGTTGTTGAGGACAGCTTATGGGGATGCTGTTTTGTCTTCACCCCAAGTCTTCAGGTGGCACAAGGCGTTCAAGGATGGAAGGGAGAGCGTTGAGGACGAACAGCGCGCAGGGCATCTTTCAACTGCAAGAACTGAGAACAATGTGGCTTGTGTGAAGGTTGTTCTGGATAAAGACCGGCGTTTACAAGCACAGTTAATCACAGAGGAGGTAGGACTACCGAAAACGGACGTCCACCGAATCATTATGGAAGATCTGCACATGGGAAAAATTTGTGCGAAACTGGTCCCGAAGAATTTGTCCGATGAACAAAAGGACAATCGTGTGTTGATTTCTTAGGAAATCTTGGATCTTGTGAAAAGTGAGCCCGGCTTTCTGCAGAGATTGATAACCGGAGATGAAACTTGGGTTTTTGAGTATGATCCGACAACCAAAAGACAGAGTTCTGAGTGGCAAACTTCCGAGTCACCTCGACCAAAGAAGGCCCGAATGAGCAAATCAAGAGTGAAATCCATGTTCATCATTTTTTTTGATTCAAAGGGAATTGTTCACAAGGAGTTTGTGCCACCTGGACAGACTGTGAATCAAACATTTTAATTGCAGGTACTCGAGCGTTTGAGAAACAGAGTTAGGCGCGTCCACGGTGAAGTTGCAGACAGGTGGTTCCTTCACCACGACAATGCACCAAGTCACACATCATTCGCTGTGAGGGAACTTTTGGCTTAAAATAAGATCACAACGCTTCCCCACCCACCGTACAGCCCTGACTTGGCTCCATGTGATTTCTTTTATTCCCCAAGCTCAAAACCCACCTCAAAGGACATCATTTTGGGACAGTTGAAAACGTCCAGGCAGCTGCGACGAGGGCTTTGAACAACATCTCAAGTGAAGACTTC
>Ga0131853_10005703_pt1 | contig 22488 bp, 14 predicted proteins | sample TergutLab28metaG_FD_92764 | JGI IMG/M metagenome (GOLD analysis project Ga0131853, IMG submission 92764) | Labiotermes labralis P1 segment gut microbial communities from Petit-Saut dam, French Guiana - Lab288 P1 (version 2) (version 2) | ecosystem: Host-associated > Arthropoda: Insects >... | reverse complement strand
CCAGGAAACTGACCGAAAATTCCAGGAAGACAGAGCGCAAATGAAAGAAGCTGCCCAGGAAGTTAGAGAACTTCAGAAAGAAGCTGCCCGGGAAATTAAAGAACTTGCAGAGAGGCAGAAAAAAACCGACCGGCAGATGAAAAAAACCGAAAGACTGATAGGCAACCTGACCAACCGTTTTGGTGAGCTGGCAGAGCATCTGGTTGCTCCAAGCATACACAAGCGCTTTAACAAACTGGGATATTCTTTTAGCGAAATAGTCGGTGGGTATAAAATTTTGGAAAATGATAAAACAAAAACAGAGATAGATCTATTATTACAAAACGGTGAAATAATAATGGCAGTTGAAATAAAAGCAACACCTGTAGTAAAGGATGTGGAGCATCACATCAAACGTCTGGAAATATTAAGCGATCATTATCGCAAAAAGAATGACTATCGTAGAATCCAGGGAGCCATAGCAGGAGCTATATTTGGCAACGTGGAAAAGAAAAAAGTTTTAGAGGCTGGTTTTTATGTCATAGAACAATCTGGCGACACAATGAAGATAGAAGTTCCAGAAGGCTTTACCCCTCGCGAATGGTAATACACAAGCTGGAAGGATTCACTTACGGCAATATATCCAGCAGGAAAATGCTGTATAGGCTTGGATATAATCATTTTTTATTGTTTGCGCCTGAAATTTCCCACAACCATCTGTTTTAATGATTTCGCTGCTTCACGCGGGTTTTCGCTCTTCATGATTGCCGTAACTACTGCTATGCCCTGAGCCATGCTGTCATACAATACATACATATTGGAAGCATTAAGCCCGCCTATGGCAACAACAGGCACATTTGTTTGGCGAACAATGTCATTTAGTGTTGCCACTTCGGTGATCACTGTTACAACTTTTGTGGTTGTTGGGTATATTGCCCCAACTCCAAGATAATCCGCCCCTTCTTCCTTTGCTTTCTGTGCCTGAGGCACTGTTTTAGCTGTTGCGCCAACTATTTTGTCTTTGCCAAGCAGCTTCCTGGCTGCAAAAACCGGTATATCGCTTTGCCCAACATGGACACCTGCTGCATCCACTGCCAAGGCTATATCAACCCTGTCGTCAATAATAAGAGGAATATTATACTTATCAGTTACTTCCTTGACTTTCTCTGCAAGTTTAAAATATTCGAGCCCGCTTTTTTCTTTTTCCCGCAGTTGAACAATAGTCACGCCACCTTCACAAGCCTGCTGCACAATATACAGAAAATCTTTTTCCTGCATCCCTGTACTGTCTGTAACTAAATATAATGTTAAATCAAGATTTTTCATTATTAACCCCCAAAGTAACCCCTAATCCCTGTAATCTCACATAAGCCTGATATAGTCGGTATAAACAGGCTGAAGCCCACGGTCAATAATCATTGTATGCACCTGGGAAACATCCCTGGGATCTGCTACTTCAAACTGCTCGTCTCCCTTTTTATCTGCATCATGTCCGCCAACGCCAACTTTTACACCAGCAGAGATTTTGTTTGCCGCAAGCCCTATAACATTATCCCGGAAACCTGCCCGCTCCCTCGTGGAAATCGTTATCGAAGTAAAAGGCATAAAAAGCCGGTAAGCCAGCAGCACCTGCAAAAGCTGCTTTTCGCGGACACCGCGGAGCTCTACGCTCCCATCCGGATTATTTTTATGCCCCCGTATGCGTGGCACAGAAAACCCTATTTCCGCGTGCGGATACTTCTGCTGCAGATAATACGCGTGCAATCCAGCAGAGAACGCATCACGGCGAAAGTCCCCCAGCCCCAGCAATGCTCCGAAAACAACGCCACGCATACCCCCCTTTACTGCCCGCTCCTGAGCATTAAAACGGTAAGGGTACACCCGCTTTGGCCCAGCCAGATGATATTTCTCATAAACATCAGCGTCATACGATTCCTGATACACACTTACAAAATCAGCGCCGCATTTATGAAGATAAGCGTATTCGTCTGTATTCAAAGGATAAACCTCAAGACCAGTGGTTGAAAAATAGTTCTTTGAAAGCTTTACTGCTTCGCCTATGTATTCGATATTTGATTGCTTTCTGGACTCTCCAGTCAACAGCAGAATTTCCTTAAGCCCTGTGGCAGCAATGGCTTTGAGTTCTTTTTCGATCTCTTCGATAGAGAGCTTTCCCCTCAGGATTTTGTTTGTGCAGTTAAACCCGCAATATGTGCAATGATTTTCGCAATAATTTGAAATATATAACGGTGTATACAAACTGACTGAATTGCCAAAATATCTTCTTGTTTCTGCCTGCGCCTGTTTTGCCAGCTCTTCGAAAAAATCTTCTGCTGCCGGGGATAATATCGCAGCGTAATCCTCGATCGTTAAGAAGTCTTTCCCCAAAGCTCTTCTAACGTTACTTGCATTATATTTTTCATAATCATATTCTTTTGCCCGTTCCAGCACCTTATCCATGATATCTGACTCAATGGCTTCCATGTAATCAAGATGCTGCATAGGATCTGATTTTCCGACTGACTCCAGCATCACTAGTCCTCCAAAAATCCAGTCAAGGGGCTTGAAGCCTCCCCCTCGCTCTCCAGTACCCTGCCCAGCCCCGCAAGCCATGCTTTTCGTCCTGATTCTATGGCCTGTTTAAACGCGTTTGCCATCATCCCGACATTATTTGAGGTTGCAATGGCTGTATTGGCCATTACTGCTGCAACACCCAATTCCATTGCTTCACAAGCCTGGGATGGCCTGCCTATGCCTGCATCTACAATAATGGGCAGGTCTATCTCTTCCACGAGAATTTTGATAAATTCTCTGGTCAATAGCCCTTTATTGCTGCCAATAGGAGCGCCAAGAGGCATGATTGTTGCTGCTCCGGCATCTGCCAGACGCCTTCCTGCAATCAAATCCGGATACATATATGGCATAACGATAAATCCTTCTTTAGCAAGTATTTCCGTTGCTTTTATGGTTTCCTGATTATCCGGCAACAGATACTTTGAGTCATTTATAACTTCTATTTTGACAAAATCTCCGCAACCAAGTTCCCTTGCAAGCCGCGCAATACGCACTGCTTCCTGGGCATTTCTCGCTCCGGAAGTGTTGGGTAAAAGCGTTATCCCTTTTGGGATATAGTCCAGGATATTTTCCCTTCCGTCTGTATTTGCCCTTCTTAGGGCAAGAGTCACCATCTCTACACCACCGTTTTCAATAACAGCTTTTGTAAGCTCAAGGGAAAACTTGCCCGATCCCAGGATAAAACGGGAAAGAAATGTTTTATTGCCGATTACCAATGGATCGTTCATACTATTCTCTACTCCTTATCAATATCTAGATCTAATAAAAACCTCACAACCAGATTGGCCTGATGCCCTGCGCAGATCATCACCCTGGGCGCCATAAAGCCGGCGCGGTCATGCAAAGAGGGTTCTGAATCTCCGCATACATAGAGGTTTGCAAACATTTGTTTGGTTTGAATTTTATTTGCGCTGCCAACACCAGCCATTCCAGAAGCAGCAATTATCTTTTTTCCGCGCTCCTGCAGCAAAGTATTTACCAGCACTGCCTTATTAGCCGGGTCGTCAAAAGCCTCGCACACAATAAGATATTCCTTAAAAATATCCCGTGCATTTTCCTCTGTTACCTTATTGGCACAGGTTTCCATTTCAATAAATGGATTGATTTTACTGATCTGACTTTTTAAAGCCTCGGTTTTTAGCATCCCCAAATGGGAAATATTATAATGTTGCCGGTTGAGATTACTCGGCTCCACGCTGTCATAATCAACCAGCAGCAGCTTTCCCACTCCAATTCGCGCAAGCATAACAGCAATATTGGAACCAAGTCCACCCAGCCCCGCTATTGCGACTTTTCCGCTTTTTAATTTTTCCTGAATGCCCGGCATATTTCGGGCTGTCATGGCTATTTCCAGCTCGGCGCTGACACTCTCCATTTTTATCAGCCCCCGCCCACAAAACAAACGATTTCCAACTTATCACTACTGGAGAGCATTTCAGTTGCAAAGGATTTTTTTGGCACAATACAGCCGTTTTTTTCAACAGCTACTTTTTGCGTATCATATCCTTCCTGGCTAAGAAATTCATTTAAAGAGATTTCACTGGGGATTTTCTTTTCTTTTCCATTTACAACCATTTTTCTCTACTCCCATTTATGTCGAATATTGTCGCATAGTTTTTCTTTGATGTAAATAATAAATCTATAAATTGTGTTTTTTTACAACTTTTTACATAGAAAAAAGTTATAAACTAATATTTATATTAGTTTTTCTATGTTTTTTAGCTGTTTTTTTAATGAAAAATTAAATTATATACATACTTTAGGATATTTTAAGTTGATTTTTACTTAAATTTGATATTGTAAAGATAAATTTCAAAATTTTATCTTTTTTCATTGACATTTTTTTGATATTGCAATATTTATATATAACTTATTCTGTAAATATATAGAAAATTAGAGGGAAAAATGAGTACTACAATGAAAAAAGGGGCGGAAATCCTTATAGATGCTGTTCATAAGGAAGGAGTTGAATATATTTTTGGCTATCCAGGAGGTTCAGCTATACCAATTTTTGATGCTCTACTGGATTCTCCCATAAAATTCGTATTAACAAGGCATGAGCAAGGCGCTACTCACATGGCAGATGGGTATGCAAGAGCAACCGGAAGACCCGGAGTTGTGCTTGTAACATCTGGTCCTGGCGCTACAAACACAATAACAGGTATTTTTACAGCTCACATGGACTCTGTTCCAATTGTTATAATCTGCGGACAAATGCCAACATTCACGCTTGGGCTTGATGCTTTTCAGGAAGCAGATGTTTGGGGGATTTCATCACCTATCGTAAAGCACTCCTATCTTATAAAAAAGATAGAAGATATTCCAAGAATTGTCAAAGAGGCTTTTCATATTGCGCAAACAGGGAGACCTGGTCCTGTTTTAATTGATATGCCAAGAGATGTATCAAGTAAAATAATAGACCCAATAGGTATATCTCCTAATATTACTCTGCCAGGCTACCGGATTCCGGATAAAATTGATCAGAAAGATATTGAAACAGCTGCAAAGTATCTCTCAGAAGCAAAAAAGCCAATTATTATGATTGGGCATGGGGCAATTATTTCAAAAGCATATAAAGCAATCTCTTTTCTTATAGAGAAAATGAGGATCCCTGTAGTAAATACGTTACTCGGCAAAGGGTGTTTTCCGGAAACTCACGAACTAAACTTAGGTATGCCGGGAATGCACGGTACAGCGTATGCAAATAAGGCTCTTGAGGAATGTGATTTGATAATGGCTATTGGGGCGCGCTGGGATGACAGAATAACAAGTAAAGCAGATGCTTTTTGCGCTAAAGCCATCAAAATTCATATTGATATAGACCCTGCTGAAATCAATAAAATTATTGAAGTTGACCTTGCAATTATAGGAGATGCAAAAGAAGTTGTAGAAGCAATCAATGTTGTTGCAAAAAAAGGGAATACAGAAGAGTGGATAAAATTTGTTAACAAATTAAAAAAACAGTTTCCGCTTAAATATAAAAAAGAAGGGAAACTTAAAGTGCAGCATGTATTGGATGAACTTTATAAACTTACAGAAGGGAAATCTATTGTTGCAACAGATGTAGGTCAGCACCAGATGTGGACAGCGCAATTTTACAAAACATCTTTTCCAAATCAGTGGATATCATCGGGTGGCGCGGGAACAATGGGATTCGGGCTGCCATCAGCTATTGGGGCGCAGATAGGTATGCCAGAGAGGCAAGTTGTAGTTATCGTAGGTGACGGCGGATTCCAGATGACAATGAGTGAACTTGCAACTGCCAGCAGACTTAAATTGCCTATCAAAATCATTCTTATAAACAACAACTATCTTGGGATGGTAAGACAGTGGCAAAATATATTTTATGAAAACAGATTGTCAGGAGTAGTGCTGGAAGGGAACCCCAATTTCGTACAAATTGCGAAAGGTTATGGTATTAAGGGGTTTTTTATAAAAAGAAGCGCAGATGTCCGAAAGGTTTTAGGCGAAGCCTTAAAGTATAACGAGGGGCCTTGCTTGATAGATATCGAAGTGGAAAAAGAAGATAATGTTTATCCTATGGTTCCTGCAGGAGCTCCACTTAGCAGCATGATCCTTGAGCCACCAAAAAAGAAAACCAATAAATCTACAGGAGGCGCATAACTTATGGAAGAAAATAAACATATAATAAGTTTGCTTGTAAGCAATAAGCCCGGAGTTCTTATAAGAATAGCTCTTGTTTTTTCAAGAAGAGCTTATAACATAGACAGCCTTGTTGTTTCAGAAAGCAACAGCCCTGATTTTTCAAGAATGACAATAACTGCGACAGGCAACAGAAAAACACTTGTTCAGATTATTAAACAGCTTAATAAACTGGTTGATGTAGTGCATGCTATAGATAATACAGATAAAAGTATAATAAAAAGAGAGCTTGCATTAATGAAAATAAGGTGCGATGCAGATAAAAGAGCAGATCTTCTCATGCTTATAAACGCATGCAAGGGGGCTGCTGTTGATATAGGGGAAAAAACAATGTCTTTTGAAGTAAGCGGCCCTCCAGATAAAATCGATGCGATCAAAAAAATATTTGAACCTTACGGCATATTGGAAATTGTAAGAACAGGCGCTACTCTTATGGCGCGCGGAGATGAGGGCACAGCATAAGGGTTTGAATCAAGCTATTGCAGAGAGTGATATCAGGTTGCTATACGCATATTTTTTATCAAAATCCTTTTTTGCTTAATTCTTCTACTATTTTTATATAAATATCTGGTATATTTTTACCAGATATTTTTTTCTTTTTAAAATCACATATTTCTGAATGTGATATTCCGTTTTCGCTTTTGATTATATTATTTCCCCACTTAGTCGAAGACTCACTTACTATTCCATCATTCTTTCCACTAACTTTTTTTAGATACAAATATGTATAAAAAAATACTAAATCATCAAAGGCATTATCCATTGTTGCGCACAAACTTTGATAAAATACTCTATTATCCATTATTACTTTTTCATTAAATTCCTTCATTTTTGCTGTTGTTAAATTGTAATTTACATTGTAGAGATTGGGGTTTGTATCCCCATACAGTTTTCCAAAAATTGATAATACTTTTTTAATTAATCTTGTGTGTGTAATTTTTTGATCATAGATCAGATCTGCGATCTCTGCTCCAAGATGAGGCGTACATATTGAAGTTAAACTTGCTATTTTATCACCAAAGCCATGTTTCCAAATAAGGTAACGTGTATCCAGCCCGCCTTTAGAATGTGCGATAATATTTACTTTTTCTTTTTTGGTTTCTACCAATATATTTTCTATAGTATTTTTCAAAATCAATGCATTTGATTCAAAATCGCCCCAGGAATCAGTATTGCCCAAAAATACCTTTATTCCCCTGCTTGTTAGGGCTTCAGGGATCCTTCCCCAAAAATCAATAAAGCTTTTTCTGTCATGTGCGAAAATTCCATGCACTAATCCTACAGGATATTTTAAAGATACATTAGTAGCCATATTTTTTCGTATCCTGCGCTCCAAGTGTTTTTATTACACGACGCCTTACTCCTGTATTTATTTTTTTTCAAAAATAAATACGCTTGGTAAAGTTGGATCTTTCAGATGCTTACGGGCTTCTTCAAGATGATGAGCAGCGCAAATATCACGAGGATCCGCAGCCACAACTTTTTCAAAACGCTTGACAGCAGCAGCATAATCCTTCATGTGAAATTTTCGCACCCCTGATTCAAAAACATTTTTGGTAGCAAGACGTGACTGTTTGTCCTTTGGAGAAAGAGCATCCAGCATATCAAATAAGCCCACTACAACATTTACCCCTGCTGCCTGCACCATGCCAATAAAGCGGTACGCAAATTTTTCCGCATGCCCGGCAAGCTGGTTAAGTGTTTCGCGGGTAATCAGCAAACCAGAGCCTGTTTGTTTGGAAAGACCTTCAACGCGGGAAGCCAGGTTAACGTTAGCCGAAATAACAGTGCTGGAAAGCCTCTCGTTTTCACCAACAATACCCATCATAACAGAGCCGGAGTGAATTCCCACTCCAATATTGATACCATCTACCCCTACTTTTACTTTTGTATTCTTGTCAAGCACCAAAGTCTGATATAATTCAATACCAGCGCGTACAGCATCCATACCATTAATAAACAACGCCATTGCTGCATCACCAATAAATTTATCTACAAAACCATTGTTTTTGCGTATAACAGGGCCGGCAATGCCAAGTATTTTATTGATCCATTCAAAATTCTCCCGCGCAGTCATCATCTCCGAATTGATGGAGAAGTAACGTATATCAAAGAACAACACACTAATGTCCCGCTGTACGTTATCACCCAACTTCATTTTGGTAATATCTGAAACCCCCAGATGTTCCATAAACTGCACTGGCACAAACCGAATGGTTGATTCGTTTAAGCGCGCTATACGATCAAACTGATCCTGAAGCTCTTCTGCCATACCATTAAGTCCGAGGCTAACTATACCAAGCTCATCCCGCGCTTTATACTGCACCCGTTTATCACGGTTCCCGCTTGCTATAGCGCTCATGGCGCTGGCAACAGAGGAAAGCTGCTTGACAACAATAGAAACCATAATTCCAAGCGCCAGCAAAATAACTACGCACACTATGGCAACAACAAACGATATATCTCTTTTGAGTTTTGCGCTGCTAATTTCATAGCCAGTCATGTCAAATCCAATTTCGAACATACCGGCAATCTCTCCTGCACTGTTGTATATTGGAGTCAGGACAACAGCCCAGTCACCAGTATGTAGACTATAGATGCCGCCAACAGGTTGCCCGCTCATAAGCATATCGAGATCTTCACCTTCAATCATCTCCTCAGGGCGGAAGAGATTAATCTCCTCGCCAGAAATCACCACATAATATTCAAAATTGTTGCCCTTAAAAATAGCTGCATAATAGCTTCTGTTCCAGGGATCTGCATTGTATCCCACAATCTCCCTTACCAATTTTGAAAGCCGTTTGTACGAATCGCTATGAACATCTTTAATAGTTGTAATGTTATCAACATCATCACCGTCAATCAATTTTGCGGATACTATTGCCAACGCTGTCATATCATTAAACAATGATTCCTTCTGCTGTTCTGACATAATATTGAATGTAACAGAAAACACAATGACAAATGAAATTATCATTAGAGGAATGATAATAACAGTTTGCTTGATAAACAGCGAAATATAGTTGTTCAGAATACCAATAAACAGTACACACAATCCAATAATAAGAGCTAAAATTCCCAGAAATGGTGATATTTGTCCAATTATTATGCGAAGTCTTTCGCCAAACGGAAGTCTCAAATCACCATCGTAAGTTGTGAAATCCACACCATCGTACAGCCATACTACATCGCCGTATACGCCGGCAAAAGTATTTCCGTAAAAGCCAAAACCTTTGAGCGCTGGCCTCTCTCCCTGCGCCCGCAATGGTTCAAAATATCTTTCAGGAACAATGCGCTGTAAATTTGTACCAACAATGCGGAACAATGCGTTAGACCCCATATCAAAGAACACAAGATTATCGTCCGAATCATAAAAAATATGCCAGGGATGAATACCGCCATCATTTATGCACCAGTTAAACGAAGCACGCAGCTCTGGTTTGCCATTGTTTCTTACTTCATAAATATCCCCATCGCGCCGGACAAAAGCAAAATTCTGCATATCTTTCAGGACAAGCTGAGCAACAATAAAATTCTCTACTCCATCAGTAAATTCCGACTGCCGCAATACATTCCGGATGGTATCGTACTGATAAAGAATAACCATGTCTTGTTTTGTTTGAGAAAAAGTGAGTATTCCGTCTTCGTACCTGAATGAACCAAATTGAAAAAACAGACGCGGGTTACTATGCACATCATCATAACTTATACTAAGGATGTCTCTGACAAAACGTCCGCGGTTATCATACTTCCTGATTATGTCCCGTCTTGTAAGTAAGGCATCATATTCTGCTTCTATTGTATATACATAAAGATTTCCCGCATCATCAATAGCAGCATCCACAATTCGGATATATTCTTTAAACTTGTTTACATTAATGGTGTACCGAATTTTTCCGCTTGGCTCCATACAAACAAGTCGAAATGCGCCACTGTCTATGATGTATAGATTACCATCCCGCTCAAATTTTGCCATAGCAGGTGCGATAAAAGATGTTGTTTGTTGAAAAGGTCTTTTATTAAATACATCTAAATTAAAAACAAAAAATAATCCAGAAATAAGAAATACTAGCATTAAAGTAGAAAACAAAAGCCACATTGCAGATTTTTTCATAATATTATATTTTATGATATTTTTTATGAATTGTCAATGTTATGACATGTTATGAATTGCCATACTCACCCGTGCAGTAACATTACTTTTTTTATCCCGGAATTTCTGGCAACTTTTCTTTTGAGTATTTCTTTTATTACATTTTCGTCGCTGAAAATCACAATTTCTTTTTTTGCTCTTGTGACTGCTGTATAAAGCACTTCTCTGGTAACTATTTTTAATTGACCTGTTTCTGTTGCTATGACAACAGCTATTGAGTCATATTCATTGCCTTGACTCTTGTGAACAGTTTGGGCATAAGAAACTTCCCACTCTTTTAAAATAGATGTGGATATTTTTTTTACTCCCCCATCCGCAGTTTTGAATATGGCATAATAGATGAAGTCATCATAAATTATCACTCCCCTGTCGCCATTATAGAGCCCATTATCATAATCATTTTTTGTTATCATAATTGGCAGCCCCTGGAAAAAAAGTTTTTTCTCTTTTGAAAAATAATCTGCAAGTTTATTATTAAAATTTTTTACACCAAACAACCCATGATTATATGGAGCAAGAAGAACAAAAGAAGAGAGAGCATCAAGCATCTTTTCTACATCTCCTTCTTTTGCATAAAGCGAAAGTGTTTTATATTTTTCTATCGCAAAAGAAAAAAGATCATCAAAAACAGGCGGCAGAAGTTTTATAGTGTCATTATTTTCAAAATCATCTTTTTTGAAAAATCCTTTTCGTATATTTTCTGCGAAATCCGGAATTGCGCCATGCGATCTTTTTACCTGCTCAAGGATAACATAATTTTGATACAGCGCATGAGAGTTGTTTTCAATGTCATCAGTCATATCAGAAAAAAGTGTTCCACTACCAACAGCAGGGAGTTGCTGCGGATCCCCAACCATTACAAGTGAACACTCTGTGTGAAACATTGCCATAAGTTCCTGCATCATTTTTAAGTCAAGCATTGATGATTCATCTATAATAATCATCCTATATGGAAGAAGTGAAAACAAATCCTTTTGCCTGTAACCAATCTTAAGAAGAGTGTGCATTGTCTGTGGCTGTTTTACTTTTCCATCAGTAACAAGATTTCCAAGCACTGCTTCAAGGCGTCGCGCTGCTTTGCCTGTAGGCGCAGCCACAGCAATCATTCCGGATAAAGATGGATCAATTAAAAGATGTGTTTCTATAACTGCCTTGATTACTGTTGTTTTTCCTGTACCCGGACCTCCTGCTATTATTAGAAATTTTTTAGCAAATGATTTTATCACAGCTTCTTTCTGTTTTTCTTCAAGAACAATATTGTTATATTTTTCAACAGAAGCAATAACAGAAACAATAGCTGGAGTCATATTTTTTTTATCGCTGCTTGATTTAAGATAATTTAAAAAATTGTCTGTAAATCTTTTTTCTTCAAAATAAAGTTTCTCTGTAGAAATTTGTTTTCCATCATCAAGCAAAAGATACGGCGCTCTTTTTTCATGCCCAGACTTTTCAGAATACTCAATAGGCATAAATATATCAGGGTTATTTTTTATTATTTTACTGGGATCTGTTATCTCCTTTGTAATAAGAGAATAAAATTCTTTTTCAGAATCATCAGACAATGAGAGCTTGACTACTTCAAGTTCGTTTATTATTTCATCAACAGGGATTCTGATATGCCCTTTATCAAAAATAAGTGACAATGCAATTATAAAATAAAAAAGACTGCTCTCCTCTTTTTTCCCATACTGAGTACAGATAAATCTTGCGAGCATAAAATTTACAGGAGCAATTCCATAGTTAAAATATTTATCAAAAAAAGATTTTTCTCTTTGCAAGACCAGCTCCTATTCCAAAAATGTTTTTTTAAAATTATTTATTGCATCATGATCAGGAGGGGCAAAATAAATTCCTGTACCAGCATTACTTACTTTTGCTTCACTCCCATGGAGTCCTCTTAGGAAAAGATAAAAACATCCACCTATGACAGGCCGGCTAGAGCATGCAGCCCCTTTATTATCCGAACTTTCTGTAAAGTTGTTATTGTTTTCAGACGCGACCAGCATATCAAGCGCAATTGTATAAAGGTACATTTGGAGTTTGTAGTTGTTGCTGATCATTGCGTTCTCAAGACTTACCTGATCATAATCATTTAATGAAGTCCCAAGAAAATTTGTTTTCCAGTCAATGATATAATAATATCCATTGAAACGGAAAATCATATCTATGAATCCTTTTATAAAACCATCTTCTAAAGTAAAACCTCTTAACTCTTTTCCAAAATTTATTTTTCCCTGCTTTATTTTAAACATAAAATCAAGCTCATGCTTCATGTCAGATTCAGGTATATCTCCTATCCTTATAAATGCGCCTCCGGCATTTATGGGAGTAGTAAGTGTTTTATACAGAAGCTTTATAACTGGTATGCGTGACTCATGCGCAAGATCAGAGTTGACAAATCCACGCGCGCAACTTTCTGCAAGATCAAGAAGCTCTTTATCTTTTACAGCAGAATCTATCTCTTTATGCTGCATCACTTTAGAATAAGTAGCTGTCTCAAGCACTTTGTGCATTATATTTCCAAAATCTGCTCCCTTTATATCTATACTCTCCTCACTTTCAATATCTTTTTCTGCTTCGTACCCAGGGTCTTTTTCAGGGACTTCAAGATTTCTTATTTCTGTATCATGCAGAGGAGTATGTCCTTTGCTTTTCGCAAGCATGGAATAACTGTAAACCCAAAAACCTTTTTCAACATCTTCTTTTTTATATGATGGCTCAGGGCATGAAAGTACGGACAGCATCTCACCTTGGGGCTTTTCTGCACGCTCATCCGCATGTACTGTACTGCCATGAAAAAAATCTTTGCTTTTATTTTTTTTGAATTTAAAATATTGTTTGCCTTTGCAAAAATCTTCTACAAGTTCAAATATTTTATCACATAATGTTTCCTTATATTCTGTCACGCTCATTTTAGCTGGTAAAAATTCTTTTCGAATATTCACAGGTATTGATAATACCATTTTGTTTTCTGCAAACTCTTCTGATAATTTATCAAACACTAATGATGCATAAAAACTTACAAGATCTGTTCCCGGAGAATTTTTTATAAGCGGTATATATAATTTTTTTGATGCTCTTGTCATTGCAACATAATAAAGTCTTTTCTTTTCTTCCCAAAGTTCAAAAAATTCTTTTTCCCTTCCCAAACTGCTTTTTGAAAAATCTATATATCTTTTCCCTTTTTCTATAAATTCATAATAGTTTTCTCTGGCAGACAAAGGGTTTGAACTTCCAAGCCCCCCGGAAAAAAACACAACAGGGAACTCCCGCCCCTTACTGTTGTGTATTGTCATGATTTTTACACACACAGGTTCATTTTCAAGGCGCATTGATTTTTCTTCAATATGTTCATACCCTTTCATTGCAGATATCATATAGCGCAAAAGAGAAACAGCATCTTGCTTCTCCTTCATATTTTTTACAATAAGCATTTCAAATATCTGCATGGCATTGGCAACTTTTCTTTTGCCGCCAAGTTCTTCGAGTGTTCTTGGAATATATGGCCTTACATCTTTATCTTCATTGATCAATGATGCAACAGGATTATGCTGATAAAATATTTCATCCATAACTTCATAAAATTTTCCTTGCGCAGTTTTTTCGCTCCAGCATGAAAATTTCTCCGCAATACGATCCATATCAAGACTGTTTTCGATTTTAATTATATCTTCTGCAGAGAGCGCAAAGAATTCAGAGAAAAGAGATTTACGCGCAATGGCCATATCATTTGGATAAGAGAGAGCATAAAGCAAGTCAACAAACTGATAAGCTTCGCATGAATCAAAAATATTTAGCTCCCCTTCATAAATTGCAGGGACTCCAAGTTTTTTAAGATGATCAAGCATTGATGCACAACTGTTGTTTGTTTCCATAAGGATCGCTATCGAAGAAGGCGATACTCCCTGCGCAAGGAGGTTTACTATTTCATTAGCATAGACACTTTCAATAATTGTTTCCACTTCTGGTCTTGATTTTTCATCTGCCCCATTTTCAATTGCAATCAGTTCAATAATACTTTCAATGGATTTGCTTTCTGTTTTAAGCTTTGGATTATCTTCACAACTTTTTACATTTGAGTATGTGATTTTATGCCCTCCGCCTGATGAGTGCGAAAAAACTTTACTGAAAATATCATTAACACCTCTAACGATGTTGTCGCTGGACCTGTAGCATGTTGCAAGCCTGTAAGCAGATGCACCTGGAAGAGTATTTACAGCTTCAAAATATACTTCAAGATCCCCGCCGCGAAATCTGTATATAGATTGTTTGGGATCTCCTATAAGCACGATCTTATGCTGATCTCCACTGAAGATCGTACTGAATATCTCCCACTGTGAAATATCTGTATCCTGAAACTCATCAATAAGAACCACTTTATATTTTCTTCTAAGTTCATTTGTCAAAGCAGAATTTTCATTATCCATTGTTACTGCTTTTCTTGTAAGCTCAACCAGATCATCAAAATCAAATATAGCAGCATTTTTCTTTTTCTGTTGCGCAAATTCTATTATTTTCAAAGATGCTCTTTTAATAAAAATATAAGAAGCTATATTATGAAAAATATAATTATCTTCATCTGCTGCATTGTCTTTAAACATTTCAAGAGCATCAAAAATATTCGATATAGTTTTTGTTAAAAGCAGTTCGCCTGGATCAAGGATCGAGGTACTTTTATTTTCTGAAAGATAATCAAAAGAATATTTTCTCAACCTGTCTGCATTTTTAATAAAAGTTTCAGAAAAAATTTCTCCAATAGTTTGCGCCATTGCAATAAGTTCCAGCAATTGCGAAAGAGTCTCAAATGTTTTCCCGCGCAATCCCAGTTTTGTCTTTTTTGAAATCTCTTCCATTGTTGCCGGAGAATAGTCACACTCAGATAGTTTTTTTATCGCAGTATATAATTTTCCTTTGCCTGCTAAAAAATCAGCGCAATATTTTTCTGTTTTCTCTATAAGATTCTGATCAGGTATTATTTCACTTTCCTCAAGAACATAGCGTGTTTCGATTATAGAAATAAATAATTGGATTATATCTGAAAAATTTTTATATTTTTTTCTAAAGCTTAAATAAAAATCTGAAAGCTCGCTGCTCGCTGCTGTTCTTAAATAATCGTAGCTGGCTTCTGTATAAATATCTTTTGAATTCATTACAGAAGTTCTAAAAGATACTCCGCTCTCAAAAGGAAAATTATGGAGACAATATTGACAAAAACCATGTATCGTATAAATTTGCGATTCAGCAAAACGGGAAAAAGCTTCCTTTACCCTTTTTGCATACACTTTATTTTTAGTGGAATCGATTTCCACTACTTTACTTTTTAAAAGAGCTCTTATTCTGTTATCAAGTTCAAATGTTGCTTTTTTTGTAAAAGTTACTACAAGGATTTCAGAAATGTCATATCCTTTTTCAACTATATAACGGACAACAAGATGTTCAAGGCTGTATGTCTTTCCGGTTCCGGCAGAAGCTTCTATTACCATATTTTTATCAAGGTTTGCTAAACTTATTTCAAACTCTTCCATATTATTCTTCTGATTACCCATGTTTCCTTCTCAGCCTCATTTCAAAACGCAAGATGAAGATAAAAATTTTTCATAAGACTTCTAAAAATCTCATCATCAAACTCTGGCGCAACTGAATTAAACCCTTCAAGATATTTTACATCGCCAAAAGTATTTCGGTCATAATATTTTTCCATTGCAGAAATTATTTCATCAATAGTGTTTCCATTTTTTAATTGCTTAACCCCAAATGTTATGCAATCTATATCAACAACATACGGAGTTTGAAGATTTGAAATATATGCATCTGCAATGGAAATTGCTGAAGCTTTTGCATCAATTCCTGCAGAATCTGAAAATGTAAAAATCTTTTCTCCAGTATTGTCATAAATCGTATATGAGTTACATCCAGCAGTTGCTCCAGTAAAATCTTTTTCAGAAAGCCTTAACAGCAGATAGCAAAGAAAATGGGGAACAATATTTTTTAAATTATTGCTCCCATTGATTATTGCATGAAAATCAAAACGTCCTTCTTTCTTGGCCAACCTAATCCCTTTTATAAGCCCGCTTATCTCAAGCTCGCCATACTTGGTGTCAAGTAAAACAGGCTTTGTTGTAATCCCATTATCAATTAGCTGTGCAGTTACAGCAGAGTTATGTCCAAAAATCACATCAACAACATCAGAGTCAAAATACCCATGCTCCTGCAGGTTAATATACAGGTCAGATACTTTTATTTTAAACATTTCATATTCTTTTTTTACAACTGAAACATCTGCCACTCTGCTTTCCAAAATTTTTCTTTTATAAATCGAGTCAATAAAAGAATCGCAGTCAAAATTTCCTGTTACTTTTCCCAATTCCTGAACAAGATGAAGTTGTTCAAAATAATCGATCCCTAAATTTTCAAGAACATCATTTTCCATAAGCTCAAGAGAATTTACATAAATAGAAAGTTCGCTTCTAAGAAAATAACTCAAAGGAGTTTTTAAAAACATGGCAACATCTTTTATAGTTACAGGATAGAGAGTGCGTTCCGGTCCATAAGTATTTTTTCCAAACACAGGAACAGATAAAGCATTTTTTTTATCCAGAAAAAAAGAACAGGCAGGCTCATAGTTTTTTTTATCATAAGAGACACCATATTTTGAATCTTCCATATAATAAGCAGGGTTGTATGGAAAGAGCGGGTGGGATATAGTTGCTTTCTGCACAACTTCTTTTCCAATGATATCACTAATATCGGAAACAACAACAGAAGGCTCTCTTGTTTCTCCGGTCACAGGATCTGTTCCATTATATGATATGCCTAAAAATTTTCCTGCGGATATTATTGTTTCAAGAAAAGCAAATGAATCGCTGTTCTGTTTTGAAAGATCAATACTTTTTTCTGTAACATTTCTAAGATCATAGCTTAATGGTGTTTCTTTGCCAGGGAAAACATTAATATCCATCCCTATCATAAAAATTACAGAAAAAGGGATTGCGCGAAGAGGCTTGATTGACGAAAAGCAAACACCTGCAGAAAGATACCGCCCCTTATAGTGCCCTCCGCTTTTTGAATACTCATCAAGGAGCGCTTTGAAAACAGGAAATTCAACCAGAAGGTTTTCATTATTGGAATCCACACAATCCCCAAAAGAGATAAGGTTTGATGCTTTTAAATTATTGATCCGCCTGAAAATATTTTTAAGAAAGCTTCTGCTTTTATCATCATCTGCTCCCTTTGCAGGCACAAGATATTTATCCATTATTTTTTCAAAAAAAGAACTCCACTCAGGAAGTTGCATTCTTGCTTTTTTTATATGATAAAGATCATTATAAAGCGACTGCACAACAGCAAACATGATTGACACTTTTTTTTCTTCGCTGTTGCCGGAAAGACTATATGGCAAAATTTTTTTATTACCCGGAAGAGATAATGCCTCTTCCCTGTCATCAAAAACAAGTCCGGCAATTATTCGCTGGTACCCATAGTCCCATGTACTTGAATCATCTTCATAAGAAAGAATATCTTTTCTGTGCTTGTGGTCAACACCCCATTTTATGGAAAGCTCATCGCAGATAGAAAGCCACTCATCAATATCTTTTTTTGATAACCCATATCTTTCCATAAAACATTGACTTGAAAATATTTTAAAAAGATCTTTGCGGGAAAATCTGGATCCGCACAGCTCTGCAAGGTCAAGAAATGTTTTTACATAAGCTGATTCTTTGTTAATATCTATATCCATAATATTGTATGGGATATCAAGCAGGTCATCACTGGATGGAAAAACAGATTCTATAAACGGAACATATTCATTTATATCTGGAGCAGCTACCCCTATTTCGTGGAATTTAATCCCTTTCTCTGACACAAGTTGTATAATATTATTTTTTAGAATTTCTATTTCCCTTTTTTTTCCTGATGTTGAAATAATTGCTATTGAATTATCATTGGAACTCCCATTGGAACTATCATCAAGCTTATCAGACAGAGGTGTATTGTTAAAAATCGCTAACTTTAGTTTTTCCAGACTCGTTCCAGACTGCGGAAGCTCATAGCGTTCTTCGATCACTACATTTTTTTTACAAAGTATATCAGAAAGTCCTTTTACAATCGATGCCCATTTTTCAACTGTAGGAAGCCCTGGCTCCTGGCAATTGGGAAAAGAAATAGAATTGCTGTAAAGAGGAGATGGAGATAGTATAAAGTGGTTAACAGAGATTCCGCAGTTTTTGGAAAGATAGCATAAAAAATTCACAGCCTGCTCACTTAAAAAAGAAGAACCAAAAATTACAATATTATTTTTAAGCTGTGGTATTGGGAATTTGTCTTCAAGAATATCTGTGATCAATTGCCCGATATGCAAATATGGAGATGGTTTTGAAAAAATAATTCTCCATAATTCAGCCTGCCATTTTTCATGATGCAGGAGATAATCAAACTCACCCTTTTCTATAAAACTTTTTCCTGCTTCCCATGCTGTAACCATTTCCGGACAGTTAAGTCCATAGTAATAAAATAATCCCGCAATGCTGTCTGCAAGAAAAAAAAGTCGTTCGCTTTTAATAAGCTTTGCATCTGGATCATCTTTTTCCGATGATTCATCAATATATTTTTTAATGATTTGAAAATCCGGATAATCTTTGATTTTTAAAAAAATCAATTCGAGCTGTCTGTATATTATTACTTTTAGGTCATCAAGATAAACAATGCTTTTTTTTTCAAGCAATTCTGGCACACCTGGAAATTTTTCCAGGATATCTCTTAATGCCTGATCCTGAAACTTAAAATTGATCCCACTGCAAAGCCCTGTCAAAGACGCTATTTCAAATTTCAGCCACTCTTCCATGTTTTTATTCTGGATTATAACTATTGTGTTATTATCAAAAATTTTTGCAGTGGACGAACTTTCAATATAAAGAGGCGCCAACTTTTTTAATGAATTGCTAAAATAAGCAGTATAATCTGGCATCATTACCACTATAATATCATATATTTTATTCTTTCAACACCTTTTAAAACAGTTATGCGTCATTACTCATGCAATAACTTCTTAAATATGATACTTGTTAATAAAAGAAATGAGAATTGACTGAATAATTAGAATCTTGTAAAATATTATTTAATCATGATTAAAAAGCTAGATATGATATTTCCAAAAGATTATGTAGATAAAATAATATGCGGAGATTGCTTAGAAATAATGAAACAAATGCCAGACGAGTGCATTGACCTTGCTATAACATCACCTCCATATAATCTAAAAAATTCAACAGGAAATGGGTTAAAAAATGGAAAAGGCGGAAAATGGGCAAATGCTGCACTTATAAATGGCTACAAAGATCATGATGATAATATGCCCTATAATGAATACATTGAATGGCAAAGAAAATGTTTATCAGAGATGTTCAGGTTATTGAAAACTGATGGAGCAATATTTTACAATCACAAGTGGAGAGTTCAAGCAGGTCTATTACAAGATAGGCGCGAAATTATTGATGGTTTTCCTGTTAGACAAATTATTATTTGGAGAAGAAAAGGTGGTATAAATTTTAATAAAGGATATTTTTTACCTACTTATGAAGTAATATATATGATTGCAAAAAAGAAATTTGTATTGTCAAAAGGAGCAAATTCTTATGGCGATGTATGGGATTTTACTCAAGATATGAATAATATTCATCCTGCGCCTTTCCCAATTGATTTAATCTATAGAATTGTCTCTTCAACTAATGCAAAACTTATTTTGGACCCTTTTTCTGGAAGTGGAACAACAGCTGTAGCATCATTATTATTAAAAAGAAATTATATTGGAATTGAATTGTCTAAAGAATATTGTTCTTTATCTGAAAAAAGAATTAAACGTAATAAAAAGAGCCCTGAATATATGAAAGAAGGAGAATTATTTTTTGGAAAATAACTACTTCAATACTTTTTCAAAAGAAGATTTAATTACTAAATTGAAAGATATTCGAAACATGGGTTGGATTAAAACTTCTCGTACTGGCAATGCCGGGAATGCTGGTAATACATTAGAAGATCTACTAGGAATCCAAGAGAATAATTTGCCTATTCCAAATGCTGCTGAATGGGAATTAAAAACTCAAAGAGAAAACACCACTTCCTTAGCAACATTATTTCATATAGAACCATCACCAAGAGCACTAAAATTTGTTCCTTGCGTTTTTTTGCAATTGTATGGATGGAAACACAAAAAAGCAGGTGAATCATACCCTGCTGGGGAAATGAGTTTTAGACAAACCATTCACGGATTAAAGCATAGTGATAGAGGTTTTATTGTTAAAATAGATAGGATAAATGAAAAAGTAACAATATCTTTTGACCACACTAAAGTTGATATACGACATTCAAAATGGCTTAACAATGTTAAAGAAAAAGTGGGCTTAGATGAATTATGTCCGCAACCTTATTGGGGATTCGATGATTTATCAAGTAAGGCAAGGACAAAATTATTAAATTGTTTCTTTGTTCAAGCAAAATCAAAAATTCAAAATGGTGTTGAATATGTAAGTTATACAACTATAAAAATGCTAAAACTGTTTTCTTTTGAAAAGTTTTTAAATCTAATAGAAAATGGCAATATTTTAGTCGATTTTGATGCTAGAACTGGACATAACCATGGTACAAAATTTAGAATCCGACAGAATCATTTACCATTTTTATATAATGAATTTACTGACATATAGGCAAAAGGGTACTCGATTCACACACAATTAGTACACACCATCAGGGTTCAAGCTTTGTCTGGTTGACTAGCCCATGATCCACTTCCACAACTCCCTCATTCCTTTACAAATCAGAAAAGCTATTCTTTTCGGTTGTGGGGAATATTTAAAATATCTCTTGGCTTGCTTCCGTTTTGAGGCCCCACGATTCCTCTCCGCTCCATTTCTTCGACAAGGCGGGCAGCCCTGTTGTAGCCAATCTTTAATCTTCTTTGCAGATACGAGGCAGAGGCTTTTCCTGCCATTGAAACAATTTCAACAGCTTTATCCAAAAGCGGGTCTTCGCCATAATCATTTTCATATCCCGCGAACTCATCATCATCTTCATCATCTATAAAAATTTCATCATCAATATATTCAGGTTCGCCATACTCTTTTACTTTTTCCGCAACTCTTTCAGCTTCGCTTTCTGAAATATATGCTCCCTGAAGCCTTGTAAGATATGGATTCCATGATGATGTAAAAAGCATATCCCCTTTTCCAAGCAACATTTCCGCCCCTACAGAATCTATTATAATTCTTGAATCTGTTTTACTTGCAACCATAAATGCAATGCGCGAGGGGATATTCGCTTTTATAAGCCCTGTAATAACATCGATCGATGGCCTTTGTGTAGCAAGAACAAGATGGATACCAACTGCTCTTGACATTGCAGCAAGCCTCGCAACTGTTGACTCAAGCTCCTTGCCGGTTGTTGCCATAAGGTCTGCAAATTCATCGATGACTACAACAATATATGGAAGTGGCATTGTCGCGATTTTATTGCTTTTTATCTTTTTATTAAAAGAGTGGATATTCCTCACGCCAAGGGCATCGAGAAGCGCATAACGCTTTTCCATTTCACAAATACAGTACTGTAACGCCTGAAATGCTTTTTTTGAATCTGTTATAACAGGAGTTAAAAGATGGGGGATATCATTATAAAGTTTAAGCTCCACGATTTTTGGATCAATAAGTATCATCTTTACTTCCTGAGGACTTCTGTTATAAAGAAGCGATACTATTATTGAGTTGACACATACAGATTTCCCGGAACCTGTTGCGCCTGCTATAAGAAGATGGGGAGTTTGCGTAAGATCGATTATTTGCTCTTCGCCTGTAATATCTTTTCCAAGAATAATCGGAAGATGATATTTTGAATATTGCGGATAATCCACACAAATAAGTTCTCTAAAAGAAACAATAGCCCTCTTTCTGTTTGGCACCTCTATTCCAACCGCATGTTTTCCAGGGATTGGAGCAACAATCCTTACCCTTGATGCAGCAAGACGCAGCGCAATATTATCTGCAAGATTTGTAATTTTTGAAAGCTTTACTCCGGGCGCAGGAAGTATTTCAAACATTGTAATTACAGGACCTCTTTTTATTCCAGTAACTTCT
>Ga0131853_10005702_pt1 | contig 22489 bp, 17 predicted proteins | sample TergutLab28metaG_FD_92764 | JGI IMG/M metagenome (GOLD analysis project Ga0131853, IMG submission 92764) | Labiotermes labralis P1 segment gut microbial communities from Petit-Saut dam, French Guiana - Lab288 P1 (version 2) (version 2) | ecosystem: Host-associated > Arthropoda: Insects >... | reverse complement strand
TGATACAGCATGGTATGGCCACAATGCCACCAATCAGAGTTTGCAGTGTTGTCAACCGAAGGTTGCGAAAAACCTTTGACCGATAAAGTGGCTTGCCGCTGACCAATGAAGCGGCTTGCCGCTGACTCGAGTATCAAAACAGAAAAAAGGTTTGACCAAAGTATCAAAACCGACGCAGGCATACAAAACTTTACATCTGGCCATCCTAGAACTATAATTTTGACGGTTAATGTATAGATAACTAAGGAGCGTTCGAATTGAAGAAAAATCCGCTTAAAATATTATTTGTTTCAGCCGAGGTTTCGCCATATTCTAAAACCGGAGGCTTGGGAGATGTTGCCGGCTCGCTTCCTGCTGCTTTGCGTGGGAAGGGTGTGGATGTACGTGTTGTGCTGCCTAAGTTTGGAAGTATACAACCGGGGCTTTTGAGTAGCATAACTCCTGCGGCTAATTTTACCGTGCATCTGTCGTGGCGGGCGCAAAACGCCGCTATTTACGCGGCAGAAGGCGATATGGTGTATTTCATCGAAAACGACCAATATTTCAACCGTGATAACTTATATGGATATGACGACGATCATGAGCGCTTCGCGTTCTTTACCAAGGCCGCAATCGAAATGCTTCCGCATATCGGTTTTCAGCCCGATATCTTGCATTTCAACGACTGGCACTCCGGCCTTGGCCCAACATATCTACGGGATTTATATCGCGGCTTTACATTTTACAGCGGCATGAAAAGCCTGTTCACCATCCACAATTTGCACTATCAGGGCAACTTCGAACGCCCGGTGCTTTGGGATATTGGTCTTAACGACGGATATTTCACCTGTGGGGATTTAGAGTTTCACGGGAAAATAAGTTTCATGAAAGCCGGGATTCACCACACAGACGCGGTAAGTACAGTAAGCCGCACTTACGCCGCCGAAATAACAACCCCGGCCTATGGCTACGGCATGGATGGGCTTTTGCAAAAGCGTAATCAGGAGGGCCGTCTTTTCGGTATAGTAAACGGCATAGATACTGCCGCAAACAACCCGGAAACAGACCCGCGGCTTTACGCCAATTTCAACAAGGACACGTTAGAAGGAAAGCGCGAGAACAAACGCCGGCTGCAAGAAGCCCTTGGCCTGCCACAAACCGACGCACCTATGTTTGCGATGATTACACGGTTGGCAGAGCAGAAGGGCCTGGATATTACTGCTATGATTATGGATGAGTTAATGTCCTTAGATATCCAGCTAGTGATACTTGGCACCGGCGAAGGCCGGTATGAGAGCCTTTTTAGAAGCTACGCGCACAATTTCCCTAATAAGGTAAGCGCTAATATTACCTTTGACAGCACGCTGGCCCAGCGGATTTATGCCGGGTCGGATTTTTTCCTTATGCCATCTGTGTATGAACCATGCGGGCTTGGTCAGCTTTTTGCCCTTAGGCACGGCACTATCCCTATTGTACGCAAGACCGGCGGGCTGGCAGATACCGTTATGCATTACAATAAGGACACCGGGCAGGGTAATGGGTTTGTATTTGAGGATTATGTAGCCAGCGGGCTTATGTGGGCCGTGCGCGAGGCATTAGATGTTTATGGGACATCTGGCTGGGAGCCGCTGGTTAGGAATGCTATGAGCGGGAACTACTCGTGGGATTTTTTTGCCGGGGAGTATGTTGCACTTTATGAGAAGGTTATGGCATTCTAGTCATTTTAGAAAGCCAGCCCATTCTCTCTGGCCGCATGAAGACAACTTTCTAATGCTTCTACCCGCGATTTTAGAGCGTATATTTCGCTTCTTAGTGAGGCTTCGAGTTTTGTATTTCGGGCGGGTTCGCCTACTATTGTGCTGCTTTTGGGTACATCTGCTATAACCAAGGCACCGGCGCCTATCTTTGCGCCGGTGCCTATTTTTATATCGCCTAGGATGGTGGCACCTGCCCCTATTACAACGCTGTCTTCTATGGTTGGGTGGCGCTTGCCTTCGCCTTTGCCTGTGCCGCCTAGTGTAACGCCGTGGAAGATTAGTACATTGTTGCCTATTATGCAGGTTTCTCCTATTACTACCCCTGCGCCGTGGTCTATGAACAGGCCGTTACCAATGGTTGCGCCGGGGTGGATTTCTATACCGGTGCGGCGGCGGGCCCATTGAGATATAAGCCGCGCCAGAAAGTAGCGGCGCGAGCGATATAGTCTGCTGGCTAATTTATGATAGATTATGGCCCATAGGCCGGGGTATAGCCATACTTCGCTGTTTGAATGGATTGCTGGGTCGTTTTTTCTTATGGATTGGATGGTTTGTTTTATTGTCATGGTGTCGTTTTGCTTCCTTTCTAAAACCTTGGGGCGCTGCCCCAAACCCCGCAAGCTTTTTGAAAAAAGCTTGACCAAAAACATTTATGGAATGCGCGTTGCGCATTCCGGGGTTTATACAGCATTTTGTTTACCTCCTACGCCTGCTCGAATAGTTCTGTTGAGAGGTAGCGTTCGCCTGTGTCGGGTAGGATTATAACTATGTTTTTATTATGGAAATTAGGCCTTTCTGCCAGTTTTACTGCTGCCCATATTGCCGCACCAGAGGATATGCCTACCAGTAGGCCCTCGGTTTTTGCAAGCTGGCGGGCAGTGGTTATTGCATCGCTGTTTTCTATTGGTATGATTTCGTTGTATATGCCAGTGTCTAAAATTTCTGGTACAAACCCTGCGCCAATGCCTTGTATCTTGTGCGGGGCGGGTTTTCCGCCGGATAGTACAGGGGAAGCGGCCGGTTCTACTGCCACTATGTGCAGGTTTGGGTTTTTCTCTTTTAGATAGCGGCCTGCACCGGTTATTGTGCCGCCTGTGCCTACCCCTGCTATAAACACGTCTATCTTGCCCTCTGTATCTGACCATATTTCCGGGCCGGTGGTTTTATAGTGCATGGTTGGGTTGGCCATGTTGGCGAATTGGGATGTTAGTACCGCACTTGGGGTTTGGGCGGCCAGTTCTTCTGCTTTAGCTACCGCGCCCGACATGCCCTTTGCGCCTTCTGTCAGCACTAACTCCGCCCCGTAGGCGAATAATAAGTTGCGGCGTTCTATACTCATGGTTTCGGGCATGGTTAGTATCAGGCGGTAACCGCGGGCTGCCGCTATTGCAGCTAGGCCTATTCCTGTATTGCCGCTTGTGGCTTCTATTATTACGGAGTCAGGAGTTAGCTGGCCGCTGGCTTCGGCAGCTTCTATTACCGATAGCGCTAGGCGGTCTTTTACGCTTCCTGCCGGGTTTGCACGCTCCAGTTTGGCTATTAGATTTGCTTGTAGATTGTGGTGGCGGGTGAAACGTGTTAGTTCTAGCATTGGCGTTTTACCTATTAGGTCAGTTAGGTTTTTGTATATCATGTGGATGTCTCCTTTTTTATATTATATGTTTTGGTTGGGCTTGGGTTACTGGTAAATACTTTACACCATACCACCATCCAGCGGAATAACCTGCCCAGTAAGATACCCCGCATCAGCTAAATAGACAGCCAAGTCCCCAACCTCGCAAGGCTTCCCAAAGCGCCCAAGCGGAATATTCTCCGCAAAGGCGTTTTTTTCATCCGGAGTTAACTGTTCATTCATACGAGTGTCAAAGGCCCCACAGGCTATAGCATTTACCCTCACGCCCGAAGGGCCAAGTTCCTTAGCCAACGCCTTGGTAAAGCCGATAACAGCCGCCTTTGCCGTAGAATACATAACCTCACAAGACGCACCGGTTATCCCCCATACCGACGTTATATTGATGATACAACCAGATTTAGCCCGCACCATATCCGGCACGGCCAGATGCGAAGCGTTTATCGCCGTGTGCAGGTTGTTGGCCAAAACCTCCTGCCTGTCATGGAAACCCGTATCAGAAAAAAGCCCGTAATGGGCTGCTCCGGCATTGTTAACCAGCACCTCTACCGGGCCATAGCAGGCTTTGATATGTGAAAACATCTCGCAAGCTTTATCATAACATGATAAATCCGCAATAAAGCCATCGGCGTTGCCGCCGCTTAGCTTTATTTCCCCTATAGCCTCTAACAGTGTAGCGATATCTACGCGGGCGTTTAGTATTACCGTGTCGCCTTGGGCAGCGAAGCTTTTTGCTATGCCTAGGCCTATGCCGCGGCTGCCGCCTGTTACTAATACAATTCTACTCATATTGTAGTTCCCCTTCATCGCAGCACATCATTCAATTCGTCATAAGAGTGAAGTTGCGCTATGCCTTGTGCGATGCTTATGCACCAGCCATATCAGCACGGCCGCACCGCCACGCATTATGCCTACTGTCAGCATTGTATAGGTGCCACCAATCCAACTTAGCAACGCGTTAGCAAAAAACGGTGCAAGAAACAAACTAATATTTGTTGCCATATTAAAAAACGCAACGTACATCATGCGGTTTTCATCCGGGGAGGCTTCCAGCACACCGTTTAAAATAGCGGCAGTTATGCCAATTGTAGAAAACCCTGTAAATATGCTAAACAACGCCATAAGCTGTACGTTAGTTATAAGCGGAAGAAAAATAAGATTCGCTGAAAGCAAAGCTGCGGCAATTATAAATACTGCGTTATTACCGCGGCTTCGAAGCCAGCGCTGCCAAAGCCCGCCAGAAGCAAATGCCGCAGCACATGAGGCCAATGTAAAAACCGCAAGCCACATCTCCGTGGCACCTATAGTCATAACTTGATGGATGGCGAAAATCGGCCCGCCAGCCTGCCATGTGAATGTGAAGATTATTGCAGGGATGAAGAATGCCAGAAAACGCTTGTCTTTAACAATGGTTGGGACAAGTGCCGGGTTAGATGGCGATGCGGCAGTACCCACACTGATAGTGGAATCAGCAGATGGGCTTTCGCTATCTGAAATGGGGACGGAATCAGTTGCGGGGGAGGCATCAACATGAGAAGCATCTCTGCCATTAGAAGGCAGAGAATTTGATACTGCTGCAGGCGCGGCAGCCTTCAGCCGGTTAAACATCCGCACCTCCAGCACCCCAACCAAGAATGCCGCTACGAAAAATATCTGATACAGCACCATCCGCTGTTCGTCTGTACGGGGCAAGTATGTGATTATCAAGCCCGTTGCTATTGTGACAACCGGAATAATAGCCTGCCCAAACTTAGTACGCAGCGCAATGGCCTGCCCACGGGTTGTACCCCCAAAAACTTTCCCTAGGAAGCTTTGCATAGAGGTTTGCGATAGTGCCTCCGGGCAGTTCATGATTGCCACCAGCACTACAAATAGCACCGGCCTTACCACCGGTGGCAGCATTGGTATTAGCGCAATACCCAATAGCAGCGCACGGCTTACTAAGATAAACGCTGCCGTGGCCCGCTGCCTGTTGGTAAACCGCCTAAACAACATCGCACCCGGCAACAGCACAATAGCTGCTACTAATCCGGGCAGTGCGCTTAGCAAGGTTATTTCTAACTCGCCGCCGCCAAGCCGTACAAGAAATTTTGCGGAAAAAGGCCGCCACAGGTTGTTGACCGTGTCCAGAAGCAGCCCATACAAAATAAAAATCCACATATTCGTGCCGCGCATCCGGCCAATATCGCGGCCAATAGAAGTAACCCCGCCTTTTATATAGGCGGGGATTTCTCTGATATTTATCTTATTCAATCGCAGAGATGTGTGCCTCACATCGTCACCCTTGTAGCAAAAAAATTTATTCTGTGTTTCTAAACCATGCGCGGTTTAACCTTTGCCAATACTATCAAAACCAGAAAGGGTTTGTCCCGAGTATCAAAACCACTGCGTAGCTTAAACCTTAGCAACCCACAGCAATACACTCTCGCCATTTATATCCCATTCTTTAGCGAAAGCCCCATCAGGCGGGGTGGTTTCTTCAAGCGTATCGGCCAAAATTTCGGCAATCATAAACTCGCGGTTATTTGTTATGGCACTACCAAGGCTGCCGCTGCACCCCGCATATCCCGCGTGAATGCGGTCTACAACTTCGTAACCTGCATCCTTACGCATGTTTTGCAGTTTGCTTATTAGCTCACGTACATTGCCTTCCTCTATTAGCGCGGGGGTTAGGCGGGTGTCCAGCACTACGGTTATCCCACGGTCAGCAGACACGGCGAAGCCTTCCTTTTGTATTGTTTCAGGCAGCACATCGTCCATCGTCAGTTCTACCTCCACGCCGTCTATCGTTGCACTCCAGCCGCCGCTGTTAAGAGCGGCGATAACCGCCGCAGGTTCGGCATTTAGCGCTTCGGTTATTTTCGGCACAAGCTTGCCATAGCGTGGGCCAAGTGTACGCAGTTGAGGCTTGAAACGGTACTCTACATATTCTTCCGCATTTTCGATGAAGTTAATCGCTTTTACATTAAGTTCTTCGCGTACTATATCAAGTAAAGATACACCGGGCTTAGTACTGCCCGCTTTCAAGCTGACCAGCATTTCCGGTAGCGGCTGGCGGTTCTTGATAGCTGCGGCATTGCGGGCCGCACGGCCTATCGCCGTTATATCCATGATTGCGGCCATATCTGCTTCTAACGCCGGGTTTACCAGGCTTTCATCGGATATGGGGTAGTCACATAAGTGAACACTCTCAGGCGCGGCGGCATCCAGCCCGCATACAAGGTTTTGATAAATCTGCTCTGTTATAAACGGCACAAAAGGCGCGGCCAGCTTTGCCACTGTAACCAGCGCATGGTGTAGCACTTTGTACGCGTTTATCTTATCTTGCCCCATGCCATCTGCCCAAAAGCGCTCACGGCTGCGGCGCAAATACCAGTTGCTTAGTTCATCAACAAAGGCATCCAGCGCACGGGCAGGTTCGGTTATTTCGAAGCGGTCAAGGGCGGTGTCAACCTTTTTCACCAGCGTATTAAGCCGCGAAAGTAGCCAGCTATCCAGCACAGATAAATCCTTCGTTTGATATTTATACGGGTTAAACCCATCTATCCCGGCATACAGCACATAGAATGCATAGGTATTCCAAAGCGTACCCATAAACCTACGCGAGCCGTCTGCCACGGCATCGTCATGGTAGCGGGTGTTCTGCCAAGGTGCGGCCCCCGCGTAAAACAGCCAGCGCACGGCATCAGCGCCGTGTTTTTCAAGCGCGTCCATTGGGTCTACCACATCGCCCTTGCTTTTGCTCATTTTTTGGCCGTCTTTATTTTGTACAAGACCGGTCACTATAACATTTTTATATGGCGATTTGCCAAAAAGCATCGTAGATATGGCCATAAGCGAATAGAACCAGCCACGGGTTTGGTCAAGCCCTTCAGATATGATATCCGCAGGGAATTGCTTGGCGAATAGGTCTTGGTTTTCGTATGGGTAATGCCACTGCGCAAAGGGCATACTGCCGGAGTCGAACCAGCAGTCTATTACCTCTGGTGTGCGCCGCATTACGTCACCGCATACTGGGCAAGTTAGGATTACCGAGTCTATATAGGGTTTGTGCAACTCTATATCATCCGGTATCGGTTTTGGATAAATTTGCTTGCCATCCTCACCGTCTTCAGGCGCGATATGGCCCATTCTTTTCAATTCCTCCACACCGGAAACGCAGTGCCGATGGCCGCATATAGCCGTGGGGTCGTCTTCCCCTTCAATTGCACCCCGTGTACATTCCCATATAGGAAGCGGCGTACCCCAGTACCTTTCGCGGCTGATGCTCCAGTCATGGATATTTTTAAGGAAGTCGCCAAAGCGGCCTTCCTTCATATGCTCGGGCAGCCAGTTGACTTCGCTGTTAGAAGTCAGAAGCTCGTCTTTGAGAGCGCTTACGCGGATAAACCATGCATCACGGGCGTAATACAGCAACGGCGTATCGCAGCGCCAGCAATAAGGGTAGTTGTGGGTATAAGCTTTCTTCTTATGCAGCAGCCCACGGGCAGCCAGCTCCTTGATAATTAGCGGGTCGGCATCTTTAACAAATTTCCCTGCCCATAAGTGTACAGAATTAACAAAGCAACCCTGCGCATCCACCAGCTGTAAAAGCGGCAGGCCATATGCCTTGGATATCCTTGCATCATCGTCACCAAAGGCAGGGGCTATATGCACTATGCCGGTACCGTCTTTAAGGGTTACATATCCATCGCAAACCACCGTGCAGTAGTTCTCGGTTTCCGGGTTTTCGAAGTCGAATAGCGGGTCATATTTCAAGCCTTCCAGTTTTGCGCCGGGGAAGGTTTCCAGTATTTCGTATGAATCTTCCAGCACTTCTTCTATAAGGGCCTTGGCCATGATAAATACATGTCCATCTTTGGCTACCCGCGCGTACTCTTCTTTTGCGTTAACGCACAGCCCTACGTTTGAGGGCAGCGTCCAAGGGGTGGTTGTCCACGCAATCAGGTATTCATTTGTTTTACCTGCAACCTTGAAGCGAACGTAGGCGGACGGTTCTGTTATCTCTTTATAACCTTGGGCAACTTCGTGGCCAGATAGCGGCGTACCGCATCGGGGGCAATATGGCACTACGCGGTAGCTTTTATAGATAAGCTCTTTCTCCCATATCTTAGAAAGCGCCCACCATACAGATTCTATATAACTATTGTGATAGGTGACATAAGGGTTTTCCATGTCGGCCCAGTAGCCCACGCGCTGGCTCATTTCCTTCCACATGGTTTCGTAGGTCCAAACGCTTTCTTTACATTTTTGTATGAACGGCTCTACGCCGTATTTTTCAATTTCGGGCTTACCGTTTATGCCTAGGGCTTTTTCTACTTCAAGTTCTACGGGCAGGCCGTGGGTGTCCCATCCTGCTTTTCTTAGTACATGGTAGCCTTTCATGGTTTTATAACGCGGGAATAAGTCCTTAATTGCGCGGGCGATAATATGCCCCATATGAGGGCGGCCGTTGGCTGTTGGCGGGCCATCGTAAAATACGAAAATAGGCGCGCCTTCCCGCTTGGCCATACTCTTAGGGAAGATTTGACTCTTACTCCACAGTTCGAGAATATTTTGTTCACGCTGTGCGAAGTTTAGGCCGGTTGGGACTTTTGTGTACAGGTCTTGGTTATTGGGCATTTTATTATCTATCCTTTCATGTGCAGCTGATTCTAATTTCGCAGTCTTCGGCAATTAATGAGAATTAAACGTGAATCCGCTATAAGGATTCAAGTATAATCTTGCCTGCTTGGGTTGTAAATACGTTGCTGCTACAATGGCCGGAAAAGGTTTACCATTAGTATCAAAAACCCAGCCCGCGAGTACGGACTTAAATTTCAAATAAACGCGCAGAGTTGCACGCAAAAATGTTGTATGGCATGATAGCATGCAATACAACATTTTAAGCGAGGATAACCATGGAAAAAATCCTAGTAGTAGAAGATGATATATACATAAGCGAATTGCTGTGCGAATTACTTATATTAAACGGCTACGCCCCCGTTCCGGCTTTTTCCGGCACAGAAGCGTTGTTACACCTGCCGAACGGCGATTTTTCGCTAATAATCTTAGACTTGATGCTGCCCGGTAAGACCGGTGAAGAAGTACTTACAGTAGTACGCGCAAGTTCTAACATCCCCATTATAGTCCTAACCGCTATGGCTGATAAAGAAAACACAATCAAGCTACTGCAAGGCGGCGCTGACGACTATGTGGTTAAGCCCTTCGATAATGGGGAGCTTCTAGCTCGTGTAGCAGTACAATTGCGGCGCGATAACAACACAACCGCAAGTTCATCCTCATCAGCCTTAGCTGCAAGCAGCAAGACGCAATTAAATTTCAAGGATATCGTGCTAGATTTAGAGGGCTTCGACGCTCATATAAACAACGTAAAGGCGGGCCTATCAAAGCGCGAATTTGAAATTCTACGCCTGATGATGACCCGCCCGCAAAAAGTGTTTACAAAAAATAACCTATATGAAAGTGTATGGGGTGAAGAATTTCTTGGTGACGATAACACTATCAATGTGCATATCAGCAAGCTGCGCGCTAAGCTTAACGCGTTAAACCCCGGCGAGGAATATATCCTTACTGTTTGGGGGATTGGGTTTAAAATGGCAGCGCAATAATCCCTATTCTGCCTCTACAACATCCACAATCCCTGTCTCGTCATCCTTCTTCTTGCTAAAAAGTGAAGTCAAATTAAACTTGGACAAAATCCCGGGTATCATATCCAGCACTTTGTTAACGCTTTCTTGATTTTTGATATTAACCAGCTGAACCGTGCCACCGTTTATAACAACCACTGCCGATGGGGTCATTTTTGCGCCCAGTGCGCCGCCGCCGCCGTCACGGCCTTTTTTACCATCGGTAGGGTTATCTGCCGAGTCAGCTACCATAGCAGTACCCATGCCGAAGGAGACATCTACCAGCGGTATCAAAATAACATCGCCAATATGCACCGGCTCACCAATTACGGTTTTGGTAGATACAAACTCCTCTACTTTCGAAAATAATTCGTGCAAGTTTTCCTTTACTTTGCTCATCTTAATCATCCTCTCGTAAGATATTATTTCTATAAATATTTGTGTAAAATCACACGTATTGGCTTGCGTAGGTATAGCCATATAAGTGGCCAAATCAGGCCCCATAGGCGGGTACGGCCTTCGGCTTCAATGTTTAACTCTAATGCTTTTTCGAAATAATTGCCCAATATTCGCACTTTATGGCGTAGCCCCATTACTCCCATGGCGGCTTCATATGCCCCCATTACTTGACCGGTAACGCTTGGGTCGTCGAAGCCTATCACCCCATGGATATCCAAATGCTTGGGCTTTAGGGCTTTCATAAACTTTTGCAGGCATTTCAAGCACAGTCTCATGATAATTTTACGGTCTGGGTGTGTCAATACTGCCTTTGCCTGCTTTAGGGGCTTTAGTCGGTCTTTTTTCTCGTTTTCTTCTTCCTCTGGTTCGGGCGGGCTTATTTTGGCGGCACTGGCAGTATGTGCTGCATCTTTAGTGGCATAGTCTGTTGTGCCGGTATCGCCAGTGCTTTCTTCTTGTTTGGCGGCAATGTTCCCGCTTTTGCTTTTTGCCTCTTTTTTGGAGACATTTATCTTCCGCTTTTTCTTGCGAGATTTTTCTCCCCCAAGCCGCATCCCGGCTATTCGGAGATTAGCATCAAGCTTTTCTTCACGGTATTCCAGAACAAAGTGTATCAGGCGCATTAGATAGCTTACTTCTACATATACCGTTTTTTCGTCGCTGATACAGGCATCAATGCGGTACCGTATACGCCCAAGGCAAAGTATGGTTAACATCAGAAGAAGAATAGATATAATTCCCCCAACCGGGATGTAAGGGGAAATCAGCACCCACCAAATCCAGCGCACCCATATATATGGCACAAAAATAGCAGCAACCCGCCACACAACAAGGGCCGCGAGCCAAATCACCGCCGATAAAAGTAGTTTGCGGACAGTAACAAAGCCGGAGCCCCGGCGGCGTAATATCCATCCAAGGCCAAACACAATGGCCAGTGGGATTGCCGCAGCCCCCGCCAGAAAATACGGGGCAACAATTACCCGCCAAACAGCAAGCACCCATGCCTGTGCCGGAAAAAATCCAGAAAACCGCCACGCAATCAAGCCAATAAACAACAGCGCGGCAAAAAAATGCATCTTACGTATTTTCATATATATCCCCATCCAAAAACTTTTGGATAACGCCATTTTTCATACTAATTACCTGCCAAACCCCGGTTTATATGCCTCTCGCCTTAGGTAAACAGTAGCAATCCCGATAATAGCCAAAGGAGCCGCTGCCAACAAAGAACCAATAAAAATAGAGATATTTATAAAGAACTGAAGCGGCACCATCATAACCAGCCTGTCGCGGGGCGGGAACAAAATCCACAAATCATTATCGAAGAATATCAAGTGGAAAATCTCAAAGGCCCTATCGAAATCTATAGCTATAACAATTGCCACAATTACCGCGATAAGCAAGAAACCAGCCATAACCTCCCTGCTGCAACGGGCAAGCAGGTGCAGTACAGGGGATTTTGTTATTGCCATCAGCCCTATTAGGCCTAAAAGTGCCCAAAAGGCAACGTTGCGTACAATGAACAAACGGTCATACAGCACCCGAACATCTATCATATGGGCCTTATCACGCTCACTGAAGAATTCTTGCTCTTCGCCGTTTACTGTGGCGCGTATGCCGTCTAGGTCGTCGCGCCGGGCGCGCATATAATCCAGCAGCTCTACGGTTACGTATATCAATTCTTCTTCGCTCATGCCGATGTATTCCGCAATCCCTTGGCTTGCGTATTGTTGCCTAAAAAACGGCATGAAAAACGTAGGGAAAATTATGCTCTGGCTTACTATCAGCACCAACAAGCACAGTGCCGCCAGATACCCCATTACATAACGCATGTTATCAGCTCCTAACCAGCTTATGGCCGCAATCACCGCAAAACTTTAATAAATGTTCATTTTTAACGCCGCAGTTAGCGCAATAGGCCTTTACAGTAGGTGGTTCTGTTAATTTTGTACCGCATTTGCCACAGAAATTATCTGATTTTTCGGATACGGTGCCACACAAGTTGCAAGTATGGGTATCGACGGGCTTAACCGGTGGAGTTTGTTCTATATCATCAGCTAAGGGGGCAGACGGCGCTTCTATACTTTGCATACTAAGCGGAAGTTCCTCGTTGGCTTCACGGATATAATCAGGCAGCGGTTCACTTTCTATTTTTGGCTCGCGTTCAGCTTCGTTGTTGGCTTCCCATGTGAATACTTGCGGCCATTCCGCACTTGTGGGTTCTTGATAGGATTCTATTTCTGATGCAGTATCTGTTTCCGGTAAAGTTTCGTCTTGCGCTTCGTCCTGCGTGGATGGTGTTTCCGTTATGATGAGGTCTTCATTGCCAGACTCTGTGGAAGGCTCCGCCATCAGGTTCTGTTCCACGCGCTCATATTGTGCCTGCCCGGCAATTTCATCAGTCTTGCTTTGTTGCACGCTAGGCAACTCTACCTGAGGTTCATCATCCTGCGGCTCAGCTTCCGGTACATAAACGGATTGCGGCTCATCAAGCTTTTCTTCTGCATTTAAATTTTTACCAGAACTTAGTTCATCTAAAAACATCGTCAGGGCTGACATGGCCAGCTCGGAAGACACATAGTCGTTCTGCTTCAAATCAGTCTCGGCTGCCGTCGATAATTGCGCTGAAGCAGTTTCGGCCCCGTCTGGATGGTTTTCGATAGGAATGATTAAATTATCCAACGTAATATCAGGTGGGACGGCAGATTCCAAGGCGTTTTGTTCTTGCATTGGTTCGTCTGGATATTCGTCTTTTACATGGCCCGTAAACGCATCTGCATCATCGCCGCCGTTTTCCACAAAATCTATAATTTTGGCTTCCAGCACGCCTTCATCGCATGGCACAGGATAGGCTATCACTGTTTCGGGGTGGCTATCGCTTGTTTCAGTAATATTTTCTGCTAAATCCACCTCTAATTCCTTAGGCGGTTGTTGTGGTAATGCTTTCCTGCGGGGCTGGGATGGATGTCTTTTGGCTGGGTCTTGGAAAAGCAGCCAGTGCAAAAATCCTCTTTTCTTCCATGGGCGCATATACTACTCCTCTTTAGTTAAATTGCGGCGCGTAGCTGGGTACAATATATAATAAGGCCGCAGTAAAAGATTTATCGGTAATATTGAAACCTAAAAAGGTTTGTCCCGAGCATCAAAACCCAAAAAGGCTTGCCGGTAATATCAAACCTAAAGAGTGACTCTATGACTCAAACACTTTCACGGCCTGCTTGGCATCATACAGTAGCTTTTCTATGTCTATTGTCTTGTAATCGCCCTTTTCGTACAACACCTGCCCCCGGCAGATTGTCATTTCTACATCGCGGCCGGTTGTGGAGTATGCAAGATTGAGTATCGGGTCATAACAAGCCGTTTGGCGCGGATTGTCAAAGTCAATCATCAACATATCGGCATCGTAGCCTACTTTTAGCATCCCGCTTTCGTAGGCGCGGCCTTGGGACTTTGCGCCGTTTATCGTGGCCATTTCCAGTACGCTCATAGCAGGGGCGGCGGTTGGGTCATTTGTGGCGTATTTTTGCAGCAGAGATGCCATTTTCATTTCCTCAAATAGGTCATGGGAATTGTTAGAGGCCATACCATCTGTGCCAAGGGCAACGTTTACGCCGCCTTTTCGCATTTTTTCTACTGGGGCCAGGCCGCTTGCCAGCTTTAGGTTGGATAATGGATTATGGGCTATGCATACGCCTTTTTCGGCTAAAATTTTGATATCGTCATCTGTGACCCACACACCGTGGGCCGCGATGCACGGCAAGTCAAATACCCCGTGCTTGTGGAAAACTTGGGCCGGGGTCATGTTGTATATGGATATGCAATTGTTATGCTCTGTGGCGGTTTCGGATAAGTGGACGTGCAGGCCAAGGTCATGCTTGGCAGCGTAGTCCGTTACCTGCGCCCATGCCGGGGCGTAGGAAGTGTATACACCGTGGATAGACGCCTCTGCTTTGATGCGCCCGTCATTTTTGTTGTGATATTGGGCTAATGTATTTTCAGTTTGGATATACACATTGTCTTTGTAAAAGTCATAGCTGTCTTTGTCGAAGCCTATAACGGCGTTGGAGACATTAGCCAATACCCCCGCCTCATGAGCGGCGGCGGCTACTTGATCCATGAAAGAATACATATCTGTGAAGGCTATCGTGCCGGAGGATATCATCTCCGCAATTGCCAGCATTGTGCCTGTGTGAATTAGTTTTGGGGTCAGCTTTTGCTCTGCCGGGAAGATATAGTTGAACAGCCAGTCTTCCAGCGTACGGTCGTTGGCGTATCCGCGGAAAAGCGTCATCGCGGCGTGGGTATGACAGTTGTATAGGCCGGGCATAAGGACTTTGTTTGTGCCATCAATGGTACGTTTTGCGGCGGGAGGCGGGGTTGTGGTGCCGGCATCTTCAATATAGGTGATTTTGCGGCCCTGTATGCCTAGGTTTATGTTACGCAGTATTGGGGCTTCGGGGTTCATGGTTACGGCTGTGATGTTTTTGAATAGCATATCCATGGGGTTCGTCATCCTTTGTAGTTTGCTGTAATTTCTTCGCAACTTATATTACCAAGCTTGGGGGGATGTGTATAGTCTTTGTAATGAAAAAGCCCCAATGAAGGGGCTTTTAAAAATCCTAAAACACATAGGCTTAAAGCTCTATCCTTTTTTTGCAGTTTAATAATGTGTAAATATCTATAAGCTGCTCGGAAGAGGTCACACTGAAATATACCGGGAAGGTTGGGAGCTTCCCCATTGTACTAGCATCACGAATCAATTGTATTGTTCTTTCACTTACATCGGCCTTTAGGACTTCATCACGGTTCTTCTCCTTGAACCATACGGCTATGCTGAAGTACCCCTCGTAGACATGCAGCCAGTAAAGGGTTTTTTCTTTTTTTGTTCCGCGCGGTGTTATCCACCTGTGCTGGCCTCTTGCGAACCATGCTTTATAGGGGGTGTACCATTGCCATTCTTGCTCTATATCTAAGCTGGGCATGGCCTTTTGGAAGGCTTCGTAAGCGGGGTAGCCATTGCCTAGAGCTTGTTCTACAATGCCGTTTGTGGGTTCTATTGATTGTTCCTTTAATCGCAGATTTTCGTGATTGCTCATTTTTTACTCCTTTAGCTATATACTGTGTACTTTCAAATTTTGTTCCCCTTTACATTGAGGACACATTTATATCGCTTATATTCGCCGCTTTCAAATACTTTTGTAAATTCCTCGGCTTCAAATCCACAGCGTTTGTAGAAAGATACAGCATCATCGTCTGTTTCCGCTGTTAGCGTACAGATGTTTAAGCTGTCGCACGCATGCAATATCAGCCGCTTGCCTATCCCTTGTTTTCTATGCTGAGAATCTACCGCAATCCCCATAATTTCAGGGGTTTTATTTGGTTCTTGGTCAACTACAATTATCCCGGCAATGCGGTCGCCTACATAGCAGCCGAAAATGCTGATGGTTCTACTTTGCATATAATCAGTAGCTTTTTGCATGAATTTTTCCCATGTTGCCATGTGCATGCAATTTGAGTATACGGCATATGTTTCGGGTGATACAAAATTCTTTTTAATGCATTTTATTGCCATCATAGCCCTTGCACCACCTCCTGTAATTATTACAGAAACAACACATAATACCCGACCGCAAACAGTAGCCCCGGAAGAAGATTAGCCACCTTTATCTTAGCGTCAAGAGCCATGTTAACCCCAAGCGCAAAAAGCATAACGCCGCCCGCTGCCGAGATTTGTGTAATCAGGCCAGATGTTACCACGTCAGCCAAGTATCCGGCGAAAAATTCTATACTTCCCTGATACACCAAAACCGGCAATGCAGAAAACAGCACACCAAAGCCCAAATACGACGCAAAAACCATTGACGCGACACCATCTAAGATAGACTTAGTTACAACAGTACTGTAATCGTTTGCCAAACCGCTTTCTATGGAGCCTACAATTGCCATAGCACCCACACAAAACAATATTGTGGTTGTTACAAAGCCCTCTGCGAACTTGGATTCGGAATCCTTTGGGGTAAGCTTGTTTTGAAGGTACTGGCCTAGGTTATTCATGCGCTTGTCTATATCTATAATTTCGCCAGTTATGGCACCTAATAACAGGGACACTACCAGAAGCATCATGTCGCCGTTTATTGCGCCAGAAATGCCGATTATGCACACGCACAGCCCCAGTACACGGGTTATGCTGACTGATATATTTTTAGGGATTTTGCCTTTAAACAGAAGCCCCACAGTGCCGCCTAGCATTATGGCGGCAGAGTTTATTAATGCACCGTATATTATTTTTGTCACCATCCGTTATAGCACTTCAAATATGAGCGCCAGTTTACTGCTTCCAACTTGTAATGCTTACAAATAAGTCATGCTTACAGATGCTTCTTGTGTGTCAGTATTTCATCCCTAAGCAGTGCGGCACGTTCGAACTGCAACTCCGAAGCAGCTTGCTTCATTTCCTTTTCCAACTTCTTTATTGCTTTAACCAACTCGTCACGATCCATAGATTCGGGGTCTTTGGCTAGGGTTTGAGTCTTTTCTTCGGATTCTTGTGTCAGACGGATACGCTCGTGGATTTTTTTCACTATAGAGCGGGGGGTTATATTATTTACGCGATTGTATTCTTCTTGTATCGCGCGGCGGCGGTCGGTTTCGCCTATAGCGTATTCCATAGACTCTGTCATTTGGTCGGCATACATGATCACTTTGCCTTCTACGTTTCTGGCGGCGCGGCCTATGGTTTGTACCAGAGATGTTTTCGAACGCAAAAATCCTTGTTTATCCGCGTCAAGTATAGCTACCAACGCACATTCAGGGATATCTAGCCCTTCGCGCAGCAGATTAATTCCTATTAGTACATCAAAAACGTCCATTCGAAGGTCGCGGATTATTTCAAGTCTTTCTAATGTGTCTATATCGGAATGCAGGTAGCGTACTCTTATTCCGGCATCCTTTAAATAATTGGTTAGATCCTCTGCCATACGCTTGGTTAGGGTAGTAACCAGTACCTTCTGCTTGTTTTCGGTTACACGGTTTATTTCGCCTATCAAGTCGTCTACTTGACCTTTTACAGGACGTACAAATACTGGCGGGTCAAGTAAGCCTGTGGGGCGGATTATTTGCTCTACTTCCAACTCCGAATGCTGGCGCTCGTAGTCCGCGGGAGTGGCTGATACGAATAGCATCTGCGGGATTTTTGCTTCAAATTCGTCGAACATAAGCGGGCGGTTGTCAAGCGCAGAGGGCAGCCTAAAACCGTATTCCACCAATGTCTCCTTACGGGAACGGTCGCCAAGGTACATACCTCTTACTTGCGGCACCGATACATGCGATTCGTCCGCTATTATCAAAAAGTCATCCGGGAAGTAATCCAAAAGCGTGTGTGGCGTAGAACCCGTTTCACGGCCAGCAAGGTGCATAGAGTAGTTTTCAATTCCGCTGCAAAAGCCCACTTCTTGCATCATTTCCATATCGTAGCGGGTGCGTTGCTGCAGGCGTTGGGCTTCCAGCAAGCGATCTTGGGATTTAAGATACGCCAGTTGCGTTTCCAGTTCTGCCTCTATGCGGCGGATAGCCACGTGCATACGGTCTTGTCCCGTTGCGTGATGGGACGCAGGGAAGATTACTATATGGTTACGGGTAGACAGCACTTCGCCTGTAAGGGCGTGGACTTCGGTAATACGCTCTATTTCATCGCCGAAGAATTCCACGCGGATTGCAGTGTCTGCGGAATTGGCTAGGAAAATTTCTAAAACGTCGCCACGGGCACGGAAGGTGCCACGCATGAAGTTTATATCATTGCGGTTATATTGGATTTCTACCAATCGCCGCATTATATCGTCACGGTCACGAGTCGTACCTTCCCTTAGCGACAGCATTAGGTTGCTGTACTCCGCAGGGTCGCCCAACCCGTAAATACAAGAAACCGATGCTATTATTATCACATCCCGCCGCTCGAACAGCGCAGATGTGGCAGAGTGACGCAGCCGGTCTATTTCTTCGTTGATAGCGGAGTCCTTTTCGATAAAAGAATCCGTTGAGGGTACATATGCTTCGGGCTGGTAATAATCGTAGTAACTTACAAAATATTCTACAGCATTGTTGGGAAAGAACTCCTTAAATTCGCTGTAAAGCTGAGCGGCAAGGGTTTTATTATGGGCCATTACCAGCGTAGGTTTTTGCAATGCCTGCACAACATGAGCCATAGTAAAGGTTTTACCACTGCCTGTTACGCCAAGTAAGGTTTGAAAACGCTTGCCTTGCCTGAATCCTTCGGCCAAAGCGGCTATGGCCTCCGGCTGGTCACCTGTTGGGGCGAAATCTGATACTACTTTAAATTCTGCCATGATTCACTCCTTTTATCTGATACCACCTATCGGCGGCGAGCAAAATGTTGGCATGAAAACCCGCCTCGCGGATGTTTCACGCTTATCTGTTCCGATTATCCAAAATCTATGATAAAATTTTGACAGACTCTAAGATCTGTTCACATTGACATAAAAAAGCGGTTCTGTCGCTTTTTACTTCCGCTTCTGCCGATGATAGCTACGAAGCAGTTTCCCAGTATGGAAGGAATATATCACAAAAGAACCTAAGAGAGGAAGAACACAATGAAAGTACCCGACAAACATTATGTAGTAACAAAAGCGAAAAAGTACCTAAAGGAGGATATCGGCCCCTCCCGCTATGTAGAAAGCCATCCAATAGAAGGCTGGCACTACGCCGAATACGACGCACCAGACGCCCCAAAAACCCACGTGGACTTTATAGCAATCCCCGCTGCGGACTTCAAACCAATAGCCGCCCAAGACCGCTGGGGCGGGCATGGCCGTACCGCGTGGTTTAAAACCACGGTTAAAATACCCGAAGACTTTATCACCCCCGGTACAAAACCGGGCTTTAGCCTTAATATGCACATGGGTACAGGCTGGGGTACAAACGTAGAATGCTTGTTATATATAAATGGTAAGCCCGTCCAAGGGCTAGATGAGTGGCATACGGAAGCGCTTATTGAAGAAAGTTTGCTTTCAAGCGGCACATTAGAAATTGCTATTAAAGCATGGGCAGGGCTTGCAAAAGGTATGAAGTTTAGGTTATTTCCAAAAACCTCACTAATAAACATCCACGCCCAAACAGACGAATTCTACTTTACAGCCCTAACGCTGGCCAATTGTATTGAGTTATTGGGCGAACATGACCTGCGCCGTTTCAAGCTAACCAAGCTGCTGCAAGAGACATTCACCCATATAAATTTCTTAAACGCAAAATCAGAAGCCTACTATGAATCCATAAAGACAGCACTAGCCCACTTATCTCGCGGCTTAGCACTCCTGCGCCGTCCCGAAATTAAGCCAGTTATCCACGCGGTAGGCCATTCTCATATAGACTTGGCATGGTGGTGGCGGATTGCCGATACCAGAGAAAAGGCTTCGCGCTCCTTCTCCACAGTGCTTAACCTTATGAAGCAGTTCCCCGAATATTACTTCATGCACTCATCGCCACAATTGTACAAATTTATATCCCAAGACTACCCCGAAATTTACAGCCAAATAAAAGAAAAAATTCAAAGTGGCCAGTGGGAAGCCACCGGAGGCATGTGGGTAGAGTCTGATACTAATGTCACAAGTGGTGAATCCCTGATACGGCAATTTATGTACGGCAAGCGATATTTGAAAGAGGAATTGGGAGTTGACACAACTGTATTATGGCTGCCCGACGTTTTCGGCTATTCCGCAGCCCTACCCCAGATCGCGAAAAAATCAGGCATCGACTATTTCATGACAACCAAAATAAGCTGGAACCAATACAACCACTTCCCCTACGACACTTTCAATTGGCGCGGGCTGGATGGGACAGAAATCCTAACCCATTTCATAACCACCCCCTCAGATGACTGGTTCTATACCTATAACGGAGAGATGACCGCTCGTGAAATACCGGGAATCTGGCAAAATTACAAGCAAAAAGATATAAATGAGCACCTGCTTCTAGCCTATGGCTACGGCGATGGCGGCGGCGGCCCTACCCGCGAGATGCTTATGACCCGCCGCGCAATTGAAGATATTCCCGGCATACCATATGTAAAAACCAACAAAGTAGAGCCGTATTTCAAGGCTCTAGGCCAATCATTAGAAGGCAAGCAGCTAGAAACCTATGACGGCGAACTGTATTTCGAGTTCCATCGCGGCACATACACAAGCCAAGGCTACAGTAAAAAAGCCAACCGCCAAATGGAAAACCTATTACGGGGTGCAGAGCAAATAAGCATGATGCGCGACTTAAAACTAGGTACAAGCGAATACCCGGCTGCAGCGCTACACGAAATATGGGAACGGGTATTGCTGTTACAATTCCATGACATAATCCCCGGTACATCCATACGCCAAGTATACGAAGACAGCCGCGCCGACTACGAACAAATGATGACCCGCACAAAGGAAATAATAGCTGCTTCTACAACAGCCCTTAATAACGAGATCAAGCTGAATCAAGACTCGGTAGTAGTGTACAACAACCTATCATGGAGGCGGGACACAGCAGAAATATTTGTCCCCTACTCCGACACTATAACAGAAGATACAACCTTCACAGACTCCGAGGGCTATATACTAGAAAGCCAAAAAACCGACGGTGGCTTGCACGTAGTTTTCACAGAACTGCCGCCCATGGGCTATAAATCTTTTGCGATAACCAAAGACACCCCGCCAGAAGAAGAGAACGGCTTCATGTTGGAAACAAACGACGGCATAACCAAGCTAGAAACAAACTTCTACAACGCAGAATTCAACCAAAACGGCGAAATAACAAGCCTGTATGATAAGCTGGCCAAGCGCCATGTGGGCAAAGGCAACCTAAATGTACTAGAAGCCTTTGAAGACAAACCCATAGCTTTCGACGCTTGGGACATAGACATTTTCTACAAAGAAAAGCCATACAGCTGTTTCGAATACAGCGGGCTTGAAGTAATAGAGCAGGGGCACTTGCGGGTAGTCCTACGCCGCAAAATAAAGTTTAACAAATCTGCAATAGAGCAGGACGTAATTTTCCACGCCCGCAACCGCCGTATAGACTTCGCAACCAAAGTAGAATGGCAAGAGACTCAAACCTTGTTAAAAGCCGCGTTCCCGCTGGACATCCGCGCAACTACTGCCGCATATGATATCCAGTTTGGCTTTGTGGAAAGACCAAACCACAGCAATAACGAACGAGATTTCGCCCAATTCGAGGTATGCGGGCATAAATGGGCAGACGTGTCCGAAAGCGGTTACGGCGTAGCGCTTTTCAATGACTGCAAATATGGCTATGACTGCCAAGACAGCGTACTGCGCCTAACGCTTCTTAAATCCGCGATAATCCCCGACGAAACAGCAGATAAAGGCAGCCACGAATTTACCTATGCGCTATACCCGCATTTGGGGAATTTAGTAGGCTCATATGTACAAACAAGGGCAGCCGAGTTTAACAGCCCAATAGAATGTTACGAAGTGCCGGGTACTGATGGCGGTTATTTTGTGGAGTTCTCGCTTCTAAAAGTGGATGCGCAAACACCCCAGCTAATGGACGAAGACCCATCGCTTCATGTTGTTGTGGACACAGTGAAAAGGTCAGAGGACGGCAATGATTTGATACTCAGGGTATACGAAAGCAATAACCGTGCACTGGGTGACGCGGTTGTACAGCTGGACAGCTGTGTGCGGTTTACGGAAGTGATCGAGACTAATCTAATGGAAGAACCGCTTGCCGAGCAGAATATTAAAGTTGACGGGCAGAGCATCGTGTTTGATATCAAGCCGTTTGAGATTAAGACGTTCAGATTGATGCTGTAGTCACTACCCGCGGATGTCAATCATGCGCAGATAATACTTGCCGCTACTGTAAATGCGGGCATCAATAGTATCTGTAAAGGGGTTATATAGGCTTAGCATCAGTTCACCATCTTCGTTAACCAGCATTAGCATCTCTGGGTCAGCGCCGTTTAACGGCATAGACAGCACGACTTCTATACCCGGTGTCATCATAACCTCAACCGAATAGAAGTG
>Ga0131853_10005699_pt1 | contig 22495 bp, 11 predicted proteins | sample TergutLab28metaG_FD_92764 | JGI IMG/M metagenome (GOLD analysis project Ga0131853, IMG submission 92764) | Labiotermes labralis P1 segment gut microbial communities from Petit-Saut dam, French Guiana - Lab288 P1 (version 2) (version 2) | ecosystem: Host-associated > Arthropoda: Insects >... | reverse complement strand
GTTTAGTAGTTATAAGCAACACAAAATTTATTTGGCCTGAAGAAGTGCCTTAATGGTGTTTTTTTACTTGAAATATGCCCCCACTTCTTCCTTACAAGTAGGGAATTTTTTGGGGGTTGGGGGGGGGGGGGGGGGGAGGTTAGTGATGTAACAGTGGAGTGGATTTCGAAGAGGGAGAATCAGTTTTGTGTCTGTTTTCCCTCAGCTGTCTTCCCACTATGTGATGTATGTTTTCTATATTTGTTCCTTCCCATTCCCACCGTGTGATAAAGATAGCAATAATTGTGAGACCTGTTGTAATGAGGGGGATATGCTCACCATCATTTGTGAGGGAATTTTTACTGCATCATAAGTCTGTAACCTCACATTCTTTGTAACACTTAGTGATTTAAATGTACCAGTGTAAGTTAGAATAGTTTCCCTGAGGAGATGAGTTTGTAGAACAGTTGATTGCTTGATGCACCAGGATTTTTTATTGTTTAACCAGGTATAAATTTAATTTTCAAATGTACATATTTATGAATGTGTTGGCAGAATCAGCAAAGGCTGGATGACGAGGATTTAGTTGACAGGGGCATTATATTAGCACCTAGTTTCAGACCATCTCTGTCGCATGAGATGAAGTAAATTGGTTATCAAACAGTTACTCCATGTCTTCACTCTCCTCCATGATGGTATGTTGCTTAGAGTGCTGTTAACAGTTTTCTTACCCCCTCCCCCAGTAGATGTTCATAGTTTTCAGATACTCCTATACTTTGCAGCTCCACATGTAATGACAAATTGTGTTACAAGAAATAACCTTTGTATGTGTTGTGGCCTGAGCTTGGACGTGCAACAGTTTGCTGTTAATGTCATTGTTGTAGGACTCTAGTTTTTAGTAATGGATTTAGATAAATATGCTGCAGTGAAACTTTTACTCTACATCCTCATCAGACAGCCATAAGAAATTCATAAAAGAAGTTAATATTGTTTGTGTTCTTGGGTGATAATTCTGTATTGTGGTGGGCTGGTATCCTGACATTTCTGAGAAACTGGCCATCTACATCTGGAAAGTATAACAGCTGTTAACAACACATTCATTTTTTACATGCATTAAAGTGTTCTTCCTAGTGCCTAGCACACATGGGCGGTTTTAGCTGCTGTGACAGTAGTAGCAGCAATTTGAGAAGCTGCCAGTGTTTAATGTGAGGCCACACCTGAGAGTGACAATCTCCTTGCACAAATTCAGTTACATAATGGAGTGCAAGGGTACAAAACTGGTGTGTGCTTCTTGCTTCTGTTGTGAAAAGCAAAGGAAAGAAAACAGGTTTAGGTATATCCAATAAGTCACAGATTACTCAGAGGAAACTTCTGTTCTCTGTACAAAGACCTGAAGACAAATAAAAAACGTTATGTTTTTAGATGTTTAAGAATGTACTGTGGAACATTTCATCAACAACTGGTTCTACCTTATCCGATTCCCACACTTCCAGGTGCCAAAACAAGAAAGTCTGTGTTACTAAAAGAAAGATTTGCAGTTACACTAAGGTAAAAGCATCTGTCTTATTTTTACCGCACTTGTTATTCATAGTATTATTTAGGAAACATAAGGTAGTTCCAGTGATTCTGTAGATAGTACATCAGAAGGACTTGTTATTTGGAATTTGCAAAACTGTTGACAGATTTTGTTGTCGAAAATTGTCCTCATAAGTTGATGGGACATTAAGAAAGGAAGTTGATGTAGTATAGCACTGTGCATATTGTAGGTGATGTGCCATATTTTTGCTGTTCTCATGACACCTATCATTGCCATTTTTGCCTAGTACTTTGGTCATCATTCAGTTTTTTGAATACTGGTACAAGCAACAAAATGAAAGTTTTGTCCTTCAATATGTTCACTTTTCTCCTTCAGAATTTCCAACAACTGTTGCTCATGAATTACCCTTTGCAAGAATTTCTTTTGCACTTTCAGGGTGTTGACATGTGGTATAAGGATTTATACATGCACTGCTATTTGTATCTCATTCACCATTTGTCTTCATCACTGTATTTGTCCTCATTGCTGACTCTCATTGGTGCATATTTAAAAAGGTTGCATGAACTTGTGTTTTAGGTAGTAGAAACAAAATTTGGCCAGAATACATAAATTTTAGTCCCTTTGTGCAAGCCTGTCCAGAATTCATCTTGTTTTGCAAATGAAGTTCCCACTGGAAGCATTGTGTCATGTTCCTCAACCTTCACTGAACTTCTTTCGTATCAGTATGAAAACACCGTAGCTCATTACCATATCAGTTATGTAGAGTAGGCCTAATCAGATTACCAAATAACTAAACAGTGTTATTAAAATGTGTTTCAGGTGTGTAGCAAAGGGTAACTGTTGTGCTTGATTTATAGTTTGAATAACGTCCTTGGAGAAATGACTGTTTATTAGATTGTCAGGGATTGTTGCGACACTATTTGGAACTGTCTGGGACCAACAGAAGTGCCTGAAAAGACACAAATGATTGAATGAATACAGCTAATGAATTTATCAAAGAATGCTTTGCATGGGGAACACATATGAATAGCAGTGCCAAGTGGAAATGGATCTCTATTTATAATTACAATCATTCTTTCTCCGTTGTAGGTGGGTTTAGTAGAAGAAAACTTCCCTTTTATTGCACTGGATGTTGGAGCAGTTGAAAAGTCAAGTGACTTCCATGGTTTTAAGAATTGAAACCCAGGAAGGAAGCTGGAGTTAAATCAGCTGGGGGGAAGCAGGCTATTGCCCAGTGATGACCATGGAAAAGGCATGCCATTTGTGATAGTGGGTGTTGAGCCTTCAACCTTGTTGGAACGTGCAGTGTGACCCCACCTGATTAGGAATATAAGCATTCAACAGTGAATATACAACTACAGATTAACAAGAGCTTGTTGAGTTGTAGGATATGCTTTTGGTATTATGGCAAATTAGGGAAGATTTTTTACACACTATTAGATATAACTCTGCAGTTGTGTGATTAGCACAGTGAGGGCTTGCTTCATATTGCAGTTTTGTTTGCAGGAAGAATGGGTTTCAGTTTAGGGCAGTATGTACAAAAGTAGTTTCAGAAGCATTCAGGCTACAGACGAATAGAAAATACGAAAGAAAAACACTTGAAAGACTGTTTCACCGAGTACTTTAAATCACCATAAGGAGTTATTCCATTACAGTGTGATAAAGTATTGGGGATGTGACGTGTCTTGAAAAAGTATTCCCCAGCGTTCAGTACCATTAACATGTACCCTTCCATATCTGACCATGCTCGGACAAGGTTATGTGGTCCAAGCTACTGTATCTGAAAATATAAACCGACTTTAGAATGCCAAATTGGTTTGGCCAAAAATGTGATTTGCCCCATGATTCAGGAATGTGCGACACAAAATATCAAATCCTAAAGCAACACTAGAACTTTAGCCTGTGCCTTTTGAAAATGTAATTGACTGACCTAAATTGTTTAGTGATAATTATATTCTAGTCTTATGTTGCACATTGAGTGCCTAGTGCATCAGTTGGCTGGGCTGGCTTATAAGCAGGCAGTGGGGTTGCTGGGAGCAAATGTGTTAGGAAATTTCAACTTTCAATTAGAGTGGATTTACATCATAGTGGTGAACATCTTCATATTTTACAACAGATTAATGTTAATGTGTCTGTATTGATATTAAAACAACATTGCTTATTTCTTCAACATGTCTCTGGACCAGCTAGGTGGCTGCACTTAGAAATGATCACCTCACGCACTTCTTCCCACAGATTCTCTGTTAAAACCTTATTACTGTATTCTTTCAGTGAAGGAGTCATATAGTGGAGGACACCTTTCATTTTCTGTTGTCAGCAGTTCATCATCATACACTTCTCTGAAAATCATAAGGGAACCAAATTCTTTGCCTTAGTATCATGGTTCCAGAAGGAAATGCCCTTGGTTTTGTAGAGAGTAAGAGTGATGATAGCCGGCAGTGTGCATTCATGTATTTGTTTCTTTATGTTTCATTTGTAAAAGCAGTCGTCAAGTAACAGTTAAAATGGAACATGCTCTGACTGCTTCTTCATCACTATGATTAAATATTTGCCTGTCCACATATTTCCATATATGATCACACATTTTATTTGGGCGTAATAATACAGCGACTAAAACTGCCCGTGTGCGCCAAGTGTAAACCATGTGATCCATGCATTTTTGTTAGTATAGGATGTATAGACCTTCAGGAACTTATGTTATATATGTTATATTTCTTTATTAGATGGAAGAAATTTCGGACTACATGCACAGTGTTGAGGTGTCAGCTAACAGATCAGCCATGAGTTTACATCGTTTGAACTCTGCCCTTCAGAGGCAGCAGCAACAACAGCAGCAACAAATGATAGGAATGAATACTGACAAATCTATCAGATGATGTACAAGACAATTTTTCTAAATCACAGTATGTATGTGAATTAGGTCCCTGCAGTGTATTACATTGACACTAGACTTGATACTGTCATTCTTAGTCTATTGAAAATGCAACCTGAGCGTGTAACATCCCTTGGGGATATGAGATACTAATAACTGGAGGTGGGAGAGGTTCCATAATGAGCTATGTGGTTGGTATGCTTCACCAAATATTAAGGTACGTGGTCAAACAGTGAAGTTCTGGTGCTCTGTAAGAACACATGCTCCTTAAGTAAGAAGTTGTTTTAGTTTCATCAAAATTAATCTCTCTTTAGTGAAACAAGACTTTTCAATCTTACTAAACTTGGCACAAAACAGACTAAGACATTACAAAGAACTGCCCTTAATTCAGTGGTTACATTGCTGTCATTGTCATTGACATCATGAAATCTTCATGCTTTGAAGGCAGTATTCACTTTAGGGAATCAAAAACTGTTGGCTGGTGCAAAATTGGATAAATAAGATGAGTTGATTTCTTCATCATACAGCAGTTTTCCAGGAATTTTTCACTTGTTGTTGCAGAATCAGCAGGGGCCTTGGTGCTGAAGGAACCAGCTGCCTTTCTGTTGAAATTGTGACTTTTCCAAATACAGTTCAGTGACCCATCCAGCACCTGTATGTAGAATTCACTATTAATTGCTTTTTTTACAGGCACAGTTTCTTTGTAGATCACACACTGTGTATCACAACAGTGATCAATATCATTTTAATCCTTAATTTGCAAGTGAAACATATTTCTTGTCAGTGAGATGATTATGGTGTCCATGCTATGCTTGTTGTCTTGTGTCAAGATAACACCGAAACACCCAAGACACATCTCCAGTAACAGTACAATTAAGTGTGGATTGGTCTAACAAGTTGGGGTGAAGTCTTCAGAAGTACAGAAGTTGTGGCCATATGCTTCTTTCACTCATAATTTGTGAGGCAAGCTTTGTGAAGATATTCCTCTTTCCTAGATCTTTATGAAGGATCTGACTTATCATTTCCCATTTAATGTGCAGTTGGTTCTCTATCAATTATAGGGCCATTCAGTGCTCTGTAGCTACCATTTCACAAACATTTGCCACTGTTAATCAATTTTGAGCAGTTGACCACCACACACCCTGTGTATAATCTTAAGCTCCTCATGTCCTCTTGATTCTTTTAACTCTTTCCACTCAAATTATTTTGCACTGCTGCTCTGTTAGCACTTCGATTTATTTTAAACTTTTTTCCACAAAACATCAGTTGTTTTAGACCCATTTTACTGTTCCTGCACATAAATAAAAGTATGTTGTTTACAGTGACCACGAATATTCTTGCTCTTAACTTCTCAGTTGAATGGATTCTACTCATATTATGTAAATGTGTGATACTTTTCAAAATGTTCACCAGGATGGAATTCAGGTTTTCTTGTGCAGTTACTGCATTAAAACAGTTTCTCCACTACCACATTGCAAGTTTCTGTTGATACATACTGCTAAGTCCTTGCTGTGACTTTTGCATTTGAGTTCATATGAAATATGGATATTAATTCTTTCTTTACCATCAGATGCCAGTGGTATTCCTCCTTTCCTACCTTTTTTGTTTCGCACTTTGCCACCAAATTCATGGATTAGCCCTCATCTTTGTTTCTTGCGGGTGACCTTTCTTTGGTTGGCAACAACACTCATGTTGTACAGTATGAAGCTATATACAAGGCTTATTCAGAAAGTAAGTACCGTTTCTCTGTAAAAAAAAAAATTGAGTAAGGTTTCGTATAAAATTTTATTGTTATCAGATTCTACATTCTTTACACTATTTTTCCAAATATTCGCCACCATTATTGAGGCACTTATCGTAGCTGGGCACAAGTTTTTGTATACCCTCCTCATAGAATGTGGCCGCCTGCGATGTTAGCCACTTCTGCACTGCATCTTTCAGGTCATCGTCATCAAATTGCTTGCCGTCCAGGAACTTCTTTAGGTGTAGGAAGAGGTGATAATCACTTGGTGCCAAATCAGGGCTGTACAGGGGGTGGTCCATTTGTTCCCCTCAAATGAGGTGATGAGGTCTTGAGTCTGAGCAGCAGAGTGCGGGCGAGTGTTATCATGAAGCAAAAGAATGGTGGCACTCAGCATTCCGTGCCTTTTGTTTTGAATTGCACGCCTTAACTTCTTCAGCATTTCACAATAAACAGCAGAGTGTATTGTTGTGCCTTGGGGCAAAAATTCTACCAAGAGAACACCTTGTCTGTCCCATTATAAGGTGCACGTGATCTTCCTTGTTGAAAATGTCTGCTTGAACTTTTCCTTTTCAGCGAGCCAGTATGCTTCCAGTGCAAGGACTGCTGTTTTGATTCAGGTGTGATATGGGACACCCATGTCTCGTCTCCTGTCACTATATGGCTCAACATGCCATCTCCTTCCTTATGATAGCGCATCAGAAATGTCAAAGCACATGCAACACGCTGTTTTTTGTGCTCCTTTGTGAGCATCTTGGGCACCCAGCATGCACACACTCCCCAATAGCCCAAATGACTACTGACAGTGTCATAGAGTAGAGTCTTTGAAATCTGAGGAAAGTGCAGGGACAGATCAGAAATTGTAAAATGTCTGTCATCACGCACTCTTTTGTTGACCTTACGCACCAAATCCTCAATCACTAAAGATGGACGCCCATTTTGTGCCTTATCGTGCACATTCTCTCATCCTTCATTGAACGTCCAAACCCATTTCCTAACCATGCCATCACTTATTGCATTGTCACTATACACTTGACAGATCTGGTGATGAATCTCACTTTGTAGCACTTCCTAGCGTTCAAAAAACGAATTACAGACCGTATTTCACGGTCGGTGCCCCCTTCAATTGTCTTAGACATGTTTAACGCACAGGAACAAACATAAACATAACATATTTCACGAAATGGCATCTGTGGCTTCTCAATTGCTAGAGGATGTCACTGCACATGCACAATGTGACAGTCTCAAGGATGCACGAGAGATATGCGCAGAGAGTACTTACTTTCTGAATAACCTATGTACAATAGCAAAATAGCAGCCTTAAATAATGGGGGAGCAGGCCACAATTTTTTTGACTTTCTTATGAAACTGTATGATGACATGTACTGGTCTACAGCATGCATCCCTCCCTTGTTTTCGTTATAATCTCAAATGACACTGAGCTTCTGAATTGTTTTTTCCTCGTTCATTTTAGTCACTCTTCTCACTGGTTCTGTCTGATTGTTGTGCCATGTGCTTAGAATGAGGACATTTCTGTTGTCTTTTCTTGCTAGCATGAGGACACTGTCATCTTTATGGTATGCCATGACCTGATTGTTTTTCATAAAATATTTCTTATGACTCCTGGCAGACTTTACCTTGCTGCTGAATACTTCCAGTTAGATGGCAACTCATCTGCACCAGCTGAACAGCTGTACAAAATTTGTATAGCGATGATAAGCTTTATCTCCACTGGTTACTTTGATTAGTTTGTCATGCTGATATGTGTTGTGAATTGCATTTCTCACCTTGGTTATGCCTGGTTGGTTTGTGCATTATATAGTTGGAAACCAAAAACATAAAACATATTGCTGTCTCACAAAACATAAACTTCTCAACAACATTTGGGTGGTTTAGTTCACTTGAAGCTCTTGAATGTTAATTGTCCCTTGAAACAAACAATGCTATCATCAATATAGATATTACTGCCAGGAGTGTAATATTCCTGGAATTTGCCATGCAGATATTGTATCATATTTCTCCTGCCAGCCCCTACAGTTTGTGCTGCTGTAGCTATGGGCAGAACACACAAAAAAATCTCTTCTTTCAAAACATCCATATAAAGGGGGCATTTTTGTATCCACTCCTGTGTGATATAGTCCCGTATATCAGGTTTTGGGTTCATACCTGTATTATTTACAATGCCTAAAAAACAGAAATTCATCATAAGTCACACCTGCCCTTGTTTTTCCAAAGAAAGGTCTTTGAAGGGGGTGTTTTATTTCTTGTTTGCTGTCTGGCATACTGATTCGTATAGTTGGTGTGCTGTATGACAAGACCAGGTGTAAAAGGACCATAACTCCACTGGTTTGTTACAAATTGGTTAGAAGTCATGTGTCCTGGGGCGTGTTAGGTTCATCAGTGGGTTAATTCTGCAACGAGTAATTTGGTTCAGAGTCATCTTTAGAGTGTTCTGCCATCAAAATATTGCCCATTGTAATATTTGAGTTCTTTTCTTGAAACTCTGTGAACACATGTAGACATTATTTTTGTGTTTGGTTATCATTGTCATTGGAGGCAAACTTATCAGCCAGGTGTGACCAGTCTTTGGAAGTGAAATTACATAAGATTTAAATATGTGCATTGTTCTCTTTGTTGCATCCTGTTACTGTTTGGTTTTTCCTGTTAAGTGACTGTTGTTTATTTTTCACCCTCTTGTTTTTCAAGATTATTATTTACTGTTTGACTTCTCCTTTTTGTTTGGTTTTGTCTCATATTTTGCCTTGGTGATGTAAGGTAGTCTCTGAACTCTTGAGGCTAAATACATTGCACATTTCCTATTGTCACAAATCCATTGTTTGATGGTAACTGGTCTTTGTGTTTTGTCTTGGAGGTGGAGGTGATATTGCTTTGGTCAAGTCACTGCCAGATTACTGTCGTACAGTACTGTCTGTTAAATCATCAGACATAAAGATGTCCTCTGTTATTTCAAGTACTTAGGTCAGGGCTGTGAACATAATGGCATGTATGCCTGCAGTGACACACAAAACTATTTTGTCTGGCACATCATTGTATTTGATGTGCCATCATATTTTCATATCAAATGAGTCATTACGAAGGAACAGCAGAAAAGAAATGTCCATCTGTCCTCACTACAGTATAGACTGGAAAGACTAAACTTTGCCAGTTTTTATGCTGATGAGTAAAACTGTATCAGCTTTGTAGTACATCATTTCTGTTGTGGTTTGTAATGTACTGTATATACAAAATATGTTACTTTGTAAATTAATTTATTGCAGTAAAATTTAGAAAATGTGTTTATTATTGCCAGAGAAATGCTACCCAAAAATGCCTCCAGTTTGAGATCCCCCTCTTATTGCCCAACAGTGTGTGTAGACATGTGGTTTTTTTTTTTTAACAAATTCATGGCATTTATGGTAGTCAGTCTCAGAAAGTGTGAAGTCCCTGTTGTATTGAGTATTGGACAGGGTATATTTTATATAGCTGCCTGATTTTAAAATTGACATAGAGAACCTGTGAGTTTGTGCATTTTATGGCTTCAGCATAACTGCGGTGCCAGCATCATCTCAGTCAGGTTGTGCTGGCTTGTTAACATTGCACCTCCTGTGGACTGCATTGTTCTCAGTTTGATGGAATTATGTCTTTGTTTCCCAGGGCAGTGTTTCATAGTATCAGGGTTGTTGTGGTGTTTAGTTCAAAAGGATTTTGTGTTTTGAATATTGGATTGAATGTAACTCCATATGAAAAAATGTTTGTTGGTTAGTGTGATTTGTTATTATACAGTATAATTCATTTATTCCGGTACCCATGGGACTGGACAGGTGCTGGATTATTAAATATTCCTAGTTATCAGAATAAGTTCTTACTTGTAATTTTTTGTTACTGGCCTCAGAGAGTGTGCATTTGTCAGTTATTTCATTTTGTCATAAAGTGATCAGCTTTCTCAATTATCATAGGCCCAATAACAGGTTTTCCTTTGGAATGAACTGTTGTAAACCATTTATACAACAGCTCGTCCAATTGCACTAATTTAAACTCTTTCAAAGTCTTTCACTTGAAAAGGTCCTTCACACTTTCATCTGATGCCAAAAAATGATGGTAATTGGTCTGTTTCTTTTATCATAATTAACAATCCAGTGTTGTATGGAGCCATATCATCTCTTCAGTTTTTGCCAAATTCAGGCCTCCTAGTTATTTAAGGTTTCTGAGGATTCAGTAATGTCACACAATTCTTCTTGCCAGCAATACCATGTTTACTCATCTATGAATCTTTTAAAGTCATTGTAATTGATAAATGGACTCAGTAGGGTCCAGATAACCAAATGTAAAGTCACAGAATCAGTATACACACCAGAAGTTAAGGATGGCAGAACTTTGGGTCTTGGGACAACTTTTCTCAAGTGCTGACCTATCAGGAGTGCCGGAGTACGGGAATTTTTCTTTATTAATTTGCTAAGACAGTGAAGACTTTGTTCATTGTAGTGGATACAGTTGTGACATGCGAGTTAGCATTCTCATAGATTCAGATCTGAATTGTAGCTGGATCACTGACAGACCATTGGCCCGGTAATCACGCACTGAATGAGCCCCTAATACAAGGGTGTGTGTCCTTGTATGCAGAATTAAGTTTTGCCTATCCTAGGCCTCTAGAAATGCTGAGGCTTAATAATAGGCAGAGAAAAATTACAGTCCCGTTGGTGTAATTAGACAAATTGCATAGTTCCATCAAGCTTCTTCATTGGTTCTGACACAATGAGAACATGTACTTATGGCCCACTGTAACATGAAATTTGTTCAAGACCATCAAAGCATTTGGTTCATCCATGCTGTAGATGTGGATCATGGTTCCAGTTGTGTTTAAGGAACCAGTTGTAATTTAGTATAATTGTATTCCAACTGAATGTTTTGTTATAACATTCCATTTTATGCAGATGTATTTGAACACTTTTGGCCATCTTCATTGCATACCCCAATCATGTTACCAGTCTCGTCAAGAGTTATACAGTTCTGCCATTACATCACACACACACACACACACATATATATATATATATATGTATCCATAGAATGGTGACACTGTGATGTGGGGGGATGGGGAGGCAGGGTAAGTAAACATACATGAAATTTGATAATGCAAAAATTAGGGCTTAATAAACACAATATTGTGATCATACATAAAGAGGTTACATGACAGATCTCTGTGTTTAAAGAGACCTTAAAGAAGTTGTTTTTGAAGGTGGCTCAGAATATGACCCAGGAGCCAGATTTTGTGAATATGGTCATAACACTTTAGGTCTTGAAGAGGTGCATTTTTTGGCCAGGTGAGTACTTATTGCCAACAGTTACCTTGCATTGTGGAGTTAGTTGTAAGTAACAGTCAGGCATCCCCAACAATGTAAATAAATGAGATTACTTAGATAAGTTTATTTCTCCCCCTGTCACAGCTAAATAACAAATGAATTGCTGATTTGTGCTGTGTGCATCCCCACAATGTCATGAAGTTGCAGTGACGATAGAGAGTAGCATATGGCAGATAAAATTTGAGGGATGTAGTGCACATTGACTGTACTTGTCGTAAGTTTATGTGCAGTAGTGACTTAATTTAAACCCTACATTGTAATTTTCTAAACTTTTACTGTGATTTTTAGTTCATTGTTGTTTTTTTATTATCATTTTTTGTTACACATTTCTGTTGTGATGTTTTCAACTTGTTGCACTCATCTCCACATTCACTATGTGCTTTTTCATACTGAAAAATAAAACTTCGAAGTGACTGAGCCTTTCATGTTTTACTGTGAAAGAACTTGAATATCCTATAATCATATTTGTCCGGAGGGGTTGAAAAATTGGAAAACATATAAGCGCAATGATATCTGAATTTGTTATGATGCATTATCAGTACTGTTCTTTAGGGTGTCCATGTGAAAGCAAAAGCTGTGTAGAAACTACAGACCTACTCGCACAGTCTGCATTAATATTCTCCTTCAACTGTCAGATATGATTGACACCTGGTGAATGAATTATTAGAAACTTTTTATTTTATGGTCTTGAAATTTCTGCATGTTGAGATTTCTTGTACTACATACATCATGATTTCTGTAAGTTCTTCCTCTTTGTTTGGATTATAGGCCAACCAGTAGGCTGTCTGTTTGAGTATTTATATGACCATCTGAAGTAAACTCATATGTAAAATACTTCCACAGTGGATTGACTTCAGCACTACACAATGTTACAGAACCAGTTACAAAATAATACTGCAACATACAGACAGGAGTTGTTGCACAATTTTGATTTTTATGGTTTCATATGAAGCGGTTTTGTGACAGCGTATACAGTTGAATTTTATACACTGGTTTCCTGCAGTAAGTTTCTTAATGATTTTTGTGCCAATTTTTTAAATTGTAGATCATTGTTGTCTAACATTTCTTCTGAAAGAGCATGATTTTGCTGTCACTTTTTCTTCAACAAGGAAATGGCTATTTAAAACGTGTTGAAGTGGAAGGAATTAAAACACTGGAAACCCAGTATCTAAAAATTTGCTATGGCACTTTTTGCAAGATTTCTTCATTATATGTTTCCACAATAAAAAATCTTGTTAACACCATAGTGCACACTCATGAACAAAAACAATATCACAACGCAAAGCATGTGTTGCATTGTACTTGTGTGCAAGAACTGTGTTGTTGTTGATGGTGTACGTTTATCAGGTTTTAGTGTGTTGTACCACAAGGGGATGAAATCTACCAAAAAGAAGTTCACTTCTATTAAACTGAGCACATGAAATTGAATTGTATGACAGCATTCAGATGTATATGCTGTTATAAAACTGCTAGGGTTGAGCCATTCTGTGGCTGATCAATTTACTGTGTGCTTGAGTTCTACTTTTAAATGAATTTCCTGTATGCTGTACAGTAAAACCTCATTCATTTGAAGTCTGTTAAGTCAAAGCACCATATAATCTGAAAATGACGTTCCATCTTCAGACATGAGATTTTGTGTATTTCGTAATGCATTATATTACAGCAATGATTAATTTTTAATTTGGAGCTATATTATGGACCAAAAATTTCCAAAAGTTGAATATTCCTGAATACAGTTCAAGTTCAGTGGCAGTAGTCAGGCATAAAAATGGTGACTGTTAGCAAGCAGGCTTTGTAAAAAATGGGGTGGGAGGACTCATGCTACCATCAGCTGAGCCACGGTTCAGAGCTGAACAAAATGGACCGGAACCGAGTCTTCTCATCATCATCATCATCATCATCATCGTCTGTGATCCCAGTCCAACATTTTTTGTTATGATCGCAAGTGTTTATTTTCTGTTGTGTTTTGCTGGTATTTATAATATGTATGCCCATATGATTGTTGTAATATGGAAGTGCTTGTGTTAGTAAAGGCATAATAAAAGCACATAACACTGACATTGCTAAAGTATTGAGAGGTTGGGTATAAATATGACCCTGGTAGTCTAGCATTACTGTTGACGCAGTGATCCTCAGCAGCCCAGTGTGATACATTTCTGAACAGTTAATGTAAACTTTCATCTTTTATTCACACTTTGATACCCCTGGAACAAATGTCAGTTGGGCTTTATTTTAATAAACATGTGAATTACTGTTTACTGGCATGAGTTTTGATGTAAATTGCATTAATTGTTTAGAAGCCACATAACTTGTAAGTGTACACTGAAAAATTCACATAACTAAAAGCCCAGTTTCTTTAGTCTGAGCACTTTGAATGATCATGGTTTGTTGGTATTGACAACAGTTTCTTTTTAGCAGCACATTATTGGACATTTTCACTTAAAATGTCTTTTTTTTTACAGACCTGAATTTTGATTGTATTGTTCTGTAACAGCTTTAATAAATAACTATTACTGCAAGGTATATAAGAAATTCCTATATACAACTATATACTTAATTCAGAATTAGCATATATTTAGTTCAAGTCAGCCACATGTTTCAACCATATACGTTCAACAGGCTGGCCACAAGAAAGAAAATACGTACAGATACAGATCTCAGTCCTAAGCATTACTCTGTAGTTACTTTGCTCCTTGTGGCCAGCCTGATGATGACCATATATGGTTCAAACATATAGCTGACCTGAACTTGATTTTTAACTAAATATATGGTTGTGTTTGAGTTTCTTATATATCTTTGATTATTGCAAAACACAGCAAGGACGAATTGCCTAAAAATGAATAAAAATGTATTACTGGTGAAATGAAATAAAACAGCCATGAGATCCTGCTAACCAAAGAGAAAAGGTATTTTTATTACCATTATTTAATATAGTGAGTACATGAAATTTACACTTGATATATACCTTCAGTTTGTACTGAGTCTTTATGGACAAAATAAACTTAACAGAGAATTTCAAAATAAAATTGTTTGGAGATTATATTTCTTATGGTGTGAAGGTATATTTTTTTCCTCTGGCTCGCTTCCTCTCTTCCTTAAAAAAAAAGTTTAGTTGGTCTGATGACATTAAATATAATCATAAATATTCCACTCTGGTGACTATACAGCCCTTCCTATGATGTATACAATACGGTACACACTTAGGATTATTCAGTTGTATTTTGTTTTCAGTGTGTGTCATATAGATTATATTCCATAGTGTGCCATTCAGTTACCTTTTTCTTATGCTGGTTCTTGAGTGTCTTGAACTTATATAATAGAAATAAGAATGATATTTTGGCTTAAAAAATAGCATATTTCAGGAATTTTGGTGGTTTTGTGACATGGAATGGTTTACATGTTACTGATTAGCAGGTTTGTCTGCTTAGTTCAGTGTGCATTATATTTAAATTTAATTTACTATTACAAAGTTTTTGAACTTTCTGCATTGTCTAGCACACTGAATAGAGGACATTTGGGGAACTGGTATCTGTTAACCTCCTCACTGTAAATGTTCATTTCTGTTAGAAAGCATTATTTTTAATGGCTGGTAACTATAAGAAAATGAAGGTGTAATGTGTCCTCAGAATCATTTGTAAGTTATCTAAATTTTGTATACAGCTAACTTACTACCATCACTTGGAGAAGTTATTTAATGAGTTATTATTGCTCTTTTGACTCTGAGCAAAGTGGTGGACATATGGGGTGTTTCTTTCTTACAAGAGGGCACCATGTCCATATCTTGAACCTGAACCCCCCCCCCCCCACACACACACACACACAAACAGGCACCATGCACACCTATTTATTGCCACTGTGAACAATGTGTGGAGTTTTACAACAGATGACTGTGGTACAGTGCACCATCTTTGGTTCTGATCTGTGTTCAGATGTTTTTTACACATGTAATTCCTCAGACAAGGTGTTAAGTATGTTTCATTGGTTGATACTACACACAAGAGAACACAATGATCACAAAACATAAAAGAAAACGGTCAATATCAATGAAAATAAACCTACCAACTACAACAAAGCGACAAACACACACCACTAAACACTATAAATGTACTCTACACTAAATCCCCCGTCTTAACAGAACAAAACAACCGATGTGGTAATTCAGCAGCGTAGTTGCAAGCTCCTGATGATGGATATATTAATGTCTGAAACATGTTGGGCACATAAGAAGTGAAATGAAATAGCCAGTGACATCAAGTTGGTCTTTTATTCTTCAACTATTACAATGATGCACGATCCAATAAACATAAGATTCACTTATGAGTTCTATTACAAGAGTTAGTTATTACTACACAATGCATACATTTGTGCATTTGTAATATCGTGGAAACAACTGCCACACTACATCTAAATTAGCATTATGTGGATTCTGTTCAGTGTCTTGGTTATATAAATGTTTTAGTATGACTTGCCTCTTCAGGTTTAACATAATTTTATTTGAGAGTAAAGAATGCTTACAGGGATTCTTAAGAGGTATTGATAATTTGAAAGTTGAATTGTAGAGTGTAGTGATGACTGCATATAAAAATAAGAGAAAATCTTTTCCATTTTTTGTTTCTGTGCCCTGCCTATAATGCAGCTGTTTATATACTAGTACATAATTTGGGATATGTAGTGTTCACAATGTGAAAACTGACTGTAATAAAGCTCCTAAAGGACAATCTGAATGTGAAATATTGCCAGCACTGTGTTGTACTGCTTTACTGCATAACTTTGCTAGTAGCTGCCACAGCACTGTCCATGTATATCCAGCAAAATTCTTTTAACCTGTCATCTGATAATACAGAAATCCTGATAATCCAGCACTTTAGGAGACTAACCCCAAGATCAGAAGGGGGGGGGGGGGAAGCTTCAGTGAAACAGGCAGATCTCAGGGAGATGTTCTATAGACATTGAAAAGTGTCTGTACATCAACACAGTCATATTTATCATTACACAGTAGTCTAACCAGATGATGATATCACCAAATGATGTATGATTTGTCCACATGAATAGTTTTTACATTGTAATATGACCTGACTCTTGTTGGACATTCTCAAGGTTCCAGCCATCATACTGTGTGATTTTTTTACATAGATACCTTAGATCAGGGCTGGCCAACATGCGGCCCTCGGTCACCTGACTAGTTTCAGTAATACAATTTGACAAACACAGTATGTCTACAGAACATAATATGGCAACTTTATTAGCAGAAAATATAATTAGGAACGACAACCCATCACTTTTAAGACAGCACACAGTAAACTAATCATCATGTTAAACTATGCACGCCACATGGTTCTGTGTTACGTGCCCAGAGTAGTTGTATCGTGCCTGGGTAGGCTAGTGTGCAGTACGTTGACCGGAAGAGAGGTTCCTCTGTTGTTGGACAAGCTGCTGGAGTTGAGGTGGTAGCACACAGCTGTGCTACACGCTTCACCAAAAGGTGGCGGCCAGCGCTGCGCGGCGGACAAAACTAATGCTGTGTTGTTGCAAGGTAGTACTGAAGGCAAAGTGCTGGTGGAGCCATGAAACAAAGAAGCGCATGCTGGGAGGACATAAGGAACGGGCAGAAGTACTAGCTAATAAACGGCCCTAGGATTGTCAACTACGCGGCCCGTGTGATCTCACAAGACCCCCAGTACCTTTGTATAACCTGGTAGCAGTACTTAGTATTGTAACTACAGTTTGTAGAAATGACTTACCCCCATTAGTAGTGGTTCAGCCTGCACTCGGATACCACATCACCAACAGCCAATCCCGCTACATAACACCAACACGCCTCAAAGTCAGCACAATACAGCCTACACAATAACGCACCAAGTAGTCGCAAGCTCCTGAAGATGGATGTATTAACATCCGAAACATGTTCAGTAGTAAATTGACATAATAAAGCAAGTGTCATCAAGTTGGTCTACCTTTATTCAAATATCAAGTTGATGCACAGTCCAATACGCATAAGAACCACCTCCATACTCTGGGCGGAGAGGTCCCGAACCAAGGACGGGCGGTCTCCTGTGGTTCATTGTTTCACCTAGATTAGTACGGCCTACTGCTTCATTCAACCGTACTTTTAGCCTAATTTTTTGTTTGTAAAAAATTGCCTTCTAGTAAATTCCACCCTCCACCCCCACCACGGCTTTTCATTACGTGTACACACGTGCGGCCTTCAGGCGAGTCCTTAACGAATTACGTGTGTCTCCAGTGGAAGTTAGCCAGCCCTGCATTAGATCTCATAATTTTTTTTCAAGAGCCCCCCTCCCCAAAAGTAGACACATGCATGATAGCTCAAGAGTTCAAAGGATTCAGAAATTTCTTTTGGCAACGAAGTGGTTCAATGGCCTGACTGGTTCCCAATGTTGGCCTTTTTCTGTACGAACAAAAGACCTGCTTCATGGGAAAAATAAGTTTCACATTCATTTCCTCAAAATTAGTGACATACAACAAAACACATACAGTATGTATGTACTGTAGTTAGTCAACTTTCCGAAGTTTAATACAGTGCGCCAACGCGACCGCGCAGCAATGTCCAGTATATGGCTCATCTTTGCAGTGACGGTGAGTCACGCATCATTCTACCGTGTTTATTCATCATGGTGTATCTGACAGAGTGGTGTGTACAACGATTTTTTGTTGTTGTTTAAAAGGGTCCGATTTTCACGAGCAGCGTGTGTATGTCAAATTTCATATTAAATTGGGGAAATCTTCTTCAGAGACATTGGAAATGTTAAAATAAGCGTTTAATAATGAATCAATGAGAGGCACTCAAACATATGAATGGTACAAACCGTTTAAAGACAGAAGAACCTCGATTGAAGATGACCCATGTTCTGGACAAACTTCCACGTCACAAATATGATCATGTCAAAAATGTTCGTGCAATCATCTTTCAAATCGACGTTTGACAGTGTGGGACGTAGCTGATGAAGTTGGCATTGCAAAAACCACGCGTCACGAGATTTTGACTGAAAAGTTGGGTATGCAATGATTTCCAACAACATTTCTGTCCAGTCTACAGAGTGACGAGCAAAAACAGAAGTGTCTTGAAGTCAGTCAAGACCTTTTTGACCATGCAAACAATGATGAAAGTTAAATTAAAAAAAACATAATTACAGGTGACAAGATGGGTTTCAGACTTCACAATGGGTGTCAAAAATGTCACCCTGACTCAAAAAAAAGCGCGGCAAGTTAGGTCAAATGTGAGGGTGACCGTGACTTTTGTTATTGTGAAGGTGTTCGCCATGAATTTTACTTCATGGCTAGAGTGTCAATATAGGGTACTATCTTGAAGTGATGAAACGTCCGTGAGAGGCTGTGAGAATAAAAAGGCCCGATTTGTGGAGGGAGAAAAAATGGATTCACCATGACAAGGCTCCTGCACATTCCTTAATGCTTATTCGTGGCTTTGTTGATAAGCATGAGACCACACCGTCCCACAACCTTTATTCTCGCCAGATCTCGCACCAGTAGAATTCTTTTTGTTCCCGATGCTGAATTTCATGCTGGATGGTCGACGTTGGAATATCCAAGAAAGTTCGCTGGTGGAACAGCACGCTATTGCACAAAAAAAATTCTAGCAATGCTTCCAAAACTAGCAACAACGCTGGATGTGGTGTATTAGGAATGGAGGGGACAAGGCCAAATGACTCGTACGTGTGGGAAATAAGGTTTTATTGAAAAAGGTTGCAAATTATCTGGACAATCCTCTATGTCAATTATGAAGTAACCTGTAATAAAGTCAGTTCTTGATGTGTTGAAACTTAGTTACCTATCAGCTATAAGTTGTACAGTGGAAGGCATTGTGGGTGTTTCTTGAAGCTGCCTGTTGCCTCTAGGACGCCTCCTGGCGCACATAACCAAGGGTCTGATGTTGCCTTCTGCCAGTCTTCAAGTTTTGTCTTCAACTCCAAAAATATGTTCTACAAACAGTTAAATTTTAAAAGCATAATTATTTTCAAAAGCAAAATATTTCTGGATATAATAACTGCCATGAAATTGAGTACAGTTGAAACAAATTTCATTCAATTTAATGTAGCTATACACAATCTTCTAACGAGAATGCCCCAGTTTGCAGTGCCTGTAACTTTGGAAGGAAAACATATGATGATGCTGGTAGTCACAATTTGATTGTCAACTCATTCTTTTACTCATAAATGGAACAGGGGTCATGTGGCACATCTGTAGTTCTGCATACATTGCACCTCTTACCACATGTGCTGTAACACGTCAGCACTGACAAAGAATTTGCTTGATGAATGAGTAATTTTCAGTGCATATATGTACCATGGTTCAGAAACGCCCTTATAAAATTTTGTTAAGTTTTGGCGCCCTCAGCATAAGTACATATTATTTTTTTATTGCTGCTTAGCAGCATAGAATGTTGAGGAAGACGTGCCAAAGAAGGAAGGCAATGAATGATATGGAGCTATTTTCATTCTGCTGACTATGCATCTGTGTTGGTAAGTGTATAACAGAAAAGTTATGAGGACATCGAAAGCTGCAGGTTATGCCAAGCACCCCTCTCATTACAGCTCGAATAGTTTTATGGACTGCATCACACTCCTGGCACATGTGGAACTTCAACCACATCAAGGGACTTATATCAAAATGTTCAGTCATGAGACAAGTGTCTTATTGTGGGGAGGGGGCTAATTTCTTTTTAAACATATCTTGTCCCTTCTTGTACCTCTGTGAATTTCGGATGGCATCACTGATCTGCTGCTATCAGAAACACGTTACACCTTCACTCAGCATACCCTGTTATCGTATGTTGCTGCTATAACTCATCTGAAATCGCCCCATTGGCCTATGTGTGCATAATGTTTCATTACACACTTGATAACAAGATATTGTAATCTGACCGAGACATTTCTACTGTTCACTGCACATTTCCTTGATTCACAGTCATTTTAATTCCATTCTCACATCAACAATATCATCAAGACAGTGGCAGAACAGGGTTTCATATACATTTTGATAATGAAAACACTAATAATGCTTGATATGTGTTCAGTTCCAGCCTCAAAAAAACCATTACAGGCATTTACAAATCAACTGAGATACTGAATATCTCTTCTATAGTGATAGGAAACGGCCATTGTTCAAAGCAGTTCAGTTGCAGAATAGCAAAAGAAGTGTGTGCTTGTGCTGCTTTCATATGGCTTGGCATTCACTTTAATTTTTACAGTAATTCAAACTGCACAATAACTATTCATGATCCCAGAATTTGTACCTTTCATTAAATCCTGTTACTAAGGCAATTCAGTGTTTCTCTGTGTTTGTGCTTTTAATTAATTAACTGTCCATTGCATATATAAGAAAAGTGTTGTTTGACCATTGACACTCCCTTTGGTGTTTGCCTGTCGTATTAGTGACTGAAATTTGATATTACTGGTGGCCCCATGATAAGTGGGTCCCTGTCACCAAGGCATAGTGCATCCCCAGGGTGTGGATGGAGGAATGGTCTCCAATATTGAAGGGTAGCTGTGAATATATTGAATAAGTTGGCGCGGACAGCCGACAAGGGGTGGTCCTCCAGCTTCGGGGTTGGATGAAGTGCTAACTCCTTGATGTTAAAAGCTTACTATGTTACAAACCAGTAACAAAAGCCTTGGACATGGACTGACCCTTTAATATGATACAAATAATGAAAAAGGGACATGTGAATGGCATGTGGAATGTGAGAGGCCAGTATATATCAGAGTTACCTAAGACAGTGGCTAGAGAATTAACAAGGTATACGTTCGAATTTGTGGGTATACAGGAGGTTTGATGGGAGAAGGGAGGAGTCACTGAATGAGTATCAGATTATACTTTTTTTTTCCTGTGGAAAAGGAAATGAAAATCAACTAGAAACAGGGTTTTTTGTACACCAGAGAGTAGTATCAACAGTCAGAGTAATAGTTATTTAAGATATAGTCGACACAACTAAGTTCTTAAATGTTTAATAAAGCGAAATGTTTCGACCTTTTTTTAATCAGTCTTCATCAGGCTAAAGATAAGACATAACAGAGAAATACATAAAATGGCTTACTTGTTGGAAATTGAGACCTCAATTTCTACAAAATGATATCCATGTTTACATTACAAGTGTGGATAAAAACCATAATTAAAATAGTTGAGAAGCAGTTAAAAAAAGGCCAACCAAAAATTTCTTTATGTGTTTTCTCAAATGTCTGTATTCACTTTTCCTTTGAAATAATCCATGACCAAATACTGGCACACACTTCATGCCTCATCATGCACATTAATTCTGCCTTCTTTAAACAACCAACACAATTTCTTCACATTTCTTTCATTCACTGCACCTTCACTGTACACTTCAACAATCTGCCTGTGAATTTCTGCTGGATGGACATTTCCGGTGTTTAAAAACCTTGTTACTAACTGCTGGATTTTTGAGTTTCATCTTTAATGACTATAATGAATGGGGGAAAAAGTAAGACACCATCCTACATGATGCACTTGTTCCTCTCGACATACACAAGACAAATGCCCTTCACAGCAGGTGTGTGCATAAACTGCAATGGTTAGAAGATCCAAGCCAGAGTAGTGCACAAAATTTGAATACTGTAAGGCATGAAACTAGCAGACATTTCAGGAATAAAATTAAGGTACATATGGAAGGCACAATCAAGTAATCACACAGTAAGAGGAGGAATATTAGAGACTTGCATAGAGGCTTATGTGAATTTCAGAAGGGTTACCAAACAAGAGCTAGCTTAGTAAAGAATGAGAAGGGTGATCTGCTTACATATGCCCATATTATTCTGAATAGTGAAAGAATCTGCTGTCAGTTTTGAGTGCAAATGGGGCTAACATGCTTAGATAGACTGAAATACGAGGCATGTTCAATAATTTATCTACCTAAGCAGGAAAGAAGGCAATGAGCGGATTGAAACAAGTCTGTGCATGTTGGGACATGTCTTGAGGTGTCACATATGCAGCCTCAGCTCAGTGCGATTCTAACT
>Ga0131853_10005698_pt1 | contig 22495 bp, 27 predicted proteins | sample TergutLab28metaG_FD_92764 | JGI IMG/M metagenome (GOLD analysis project Ga0131853, IMG submission 92764) | Labiotermes labralis P1 segment gut microbial communities from Petit-Saut dam, French Guiana - Lab288 P1 (version 2) (version 2) | ecosystem: Host-associated > Arthropoda: Insects >... | reverse complement strand
TGTACCGGAGGTTGCGGTTACAGTTTTTAGTACTCCTGATGATGGGTGCTGTGACACCCGAAACATGTACAGTGACTTTGCAGTAAATAAATATCTGCATACTGTTGCATCTGGTTGGATTTTATTAACATTGACAGTGCAGTGTATAATGTTAGCAGTATTTGTTGCATTAACATGGTGTTGATGGTGGTATTGTATGCAGTCAGTTGTGTATCTGCTAGTGTTTGAGCACAGTGTGATTCTTATATGGCCTCCATACAGCGAAACTGAATTACCATTGACGTTTTTCCCTATGATATTGCTAAAGTCGTATGTGGCTTGATGATTGTACAGGTTGTGAATGGTGCTAGTAAAAATTTACAAAAAGGAGACATGTTTTTAATGATATATGACTCTATAAACACTGAAACTGCCAAGGTCTGTTCAGAGTGACAGCAGATGTACTGTGTTGCAGTTGTCACAAGTGCAGTTAGCTGTTGCTGCATCGTTGCCAGGCCCGGATCGTGACAGCCTGATCTCCCTGCAGTCGCACATTGAAGAGCTGATCACATTGACAAGGGAGAACCTAACAGGCCTGCAGAATCAAGAAAAGGAGAGAGACTTGCTGCAGACAGGAGCTGCTGATCAGTATGATAAAGAATATGCTCTGTTGAAGGTAAGCTGGAAATGTGAAATAACATCAAAACCAACAAATGCACATAAGCATATGACATTATATTATCCACATTGTGTGCCTACGACCTGTTTCAGCCACTTATGTGGTCATCTTCAGGGATGTGCACTGCAAAGGACATATACTTCAAAATATTACAGAAGCTTTTGAACCAGTGCACAGATATAAAATATTATATTTTCAAAGTAGTGCATAGTTGAAAGTGCACATTACAGATTAAAACAGATAAAAATATTTGTGTTTGATTGTGACGGGCAGTATGTATGTAGTAAATCATCCTGAAAGGACAGTTGTGTGTACGAGCTGGCGGCTATTTCATCCGTATATTACTGTACATAGTTTTTATCTATCAATTGATTATCATTTAGCTCCTACATAGACTCGGATTTCCTTTCAGAATTGTGATTTACTCAGCATTTGCTGCCCATCAAAATCAGTCACAGATATTTTTATCTGCATTTTAACCCTTAGTATGCACTTTAAACATGTACTGTTTTTAAAGTTTTGTGTTTTATGTCTGTATTTTGGGAAACTTCTGTTCTTTTCTGATGTACCTATCTTGTAATGCACCTCCTTGAAGGTGGCCACACACGTAGCAGGCATACGGTGTGTGTAATATACTTCCATATGCTTATGTGCATTGGTTAGTTTTGATACCATATCTAATTCCTCAATCCACAGTTGTGGATCATTAAAAAAGTCATATAATTGGTTGCCATATGACTCAGATGGGGGATACAAAAAATGACAAATTCTGGTGTATAAATCTAAAAAAAAAACTGAGGGTTCAGGGCTTGTGATGTGTGACACTGTTGCTGCATTAGTGTTTACTGGTGTTGCAAAGTGACATGGTGCCTTCATCTTTGAGGGCTGAGGAGTCTAAGAGGAAAAATACTTGGACTGCTGAACTACTGCAGATGAAGGGACTCTGCTACTTCAGAAAGTCAGCAAATGCTAACCCAGTGACACTGCGTCACTTTACAGAAGACCTGAATCCTCAACAGAATAGCACTGCTGTGAAGACCTAAAATATCGCATCTTCCAAACATTGTTGGTGTTTAAGATGAGGTAGGTGGGAGGATAATGATAAAATTAATGTACATTCTGCATGCTGTTGCCACACAGTTGCTGAACTGTGTGGCTGTCTGTGTGCATTGACTTCTTGGCCATGCCAGTTGTCCTTTTGCCTTTGTTTTTATTGCCCCCTCTTTTTGACTTTCTTCCTTTATGTTGTTCCTATATCCAAACAGCTAGGAGTCACTGTGTTTCTAAATCAAATTTTTTTTTATATATTGTGTTACCACTTGGTTGAGTGGTTGGTGATGAGTGAATGATGAATTTGAAAGGATATGGATGGAAGCATATGTGTCCTAATGTAGTGATACGTTGCACAGGCAGAGCTGGAGGAGTTTGACACTACGAAGGACAACACGCTTGAAGGTGTGCAAGATGACAGCGGAGCTGGTATTCAGGTGAGATATGTTTCTGTCAACTGACTTTTCTACAGAGAGTGGCTCAGTTGCCATTGTACTGTTCATTCACTTGAAAACATTGTGCTCTTGTTAATTACATGTTATTATGTCTTGACCTCACATGGTCTCAGCATGGCACTTGCAGTACTTGCAAAATATGTGTTGTCGTGACACAAATATCATTGTAACTCTGCTGACAGTCACAGTGGTACCCTGTGCAAGAACAGTATGCGGTGTGGAACAATAAGACCATCATTGTGGTCATTTGGTTACAACTATGTGGTACCATTTCTTCAGTTTGAATAACAGTTTGTTGTACTGTGTATTGTCAAGGTTGAACCACACTGTTGATTGCAGGGGTGTACTGGCCTTGCATTTGAATTATTTGTCTGATTGTGATGAAATTCTGTATTGTCTGCATGAAATACAAATTAAGGATCCAGTTACATCTAGAGACATATTGGTGTGTCATTGTTGCCCACATAAATCTATTCCATTTTTGTTCGGCAATGACTGTTGTTTTTTTCAGGAAGATTTGGATGCACTGCAGGGGATGAAATGTCAGGCCCCTTATAGACACGAGTGGGGCGACGTGAGCTATCACAATGCACTGGTGTGTGCAGTGGAGCCTGCCAGCAGTGTTAACAGCATGAATCAGATACAGGTGCTGGTTTGTTCCTAACCTTGCTTTCTTGTGTGTTTGTCAACCCTGAGACTTAGTTGTTCAATCTTTTGCTTGGTCCCTTCAGGTAAATGTTAGCGATGCAGCGTCTTGTGCACCAATACCACACACTGCCTTGTTCCTCGTATAGAGTGGGTGGCTACTAAGTATCGAGACTAGCTTCAGAAAGGTATTTCAGTAATGCAGCTACTGTATGTACATGTTGTCCTCTTCAAAGTATTTTCCTTTAGTAACTCTGCCGTTTTTCTTGTGGACATCTTTAATTGCTTGAAAGTGGGTTCCTTTGAAGCAAGCTTTACAGTTTTGTTCAAAGCAGAGATGTGTTCAGCATTGGTTTGCTGTTTTTTGGCTGAAGCCTAGTGGATTGCCACTCATATTTGTTGGGACCATTGTGGCACACAATTTTTTCATGTTCAGATTTGTTATTAAACTCTATTTTACTGTTTCTTTTGTGCACATTTTTCCCCCCCTGCTGTTATTCTGATTTCTAAAAAGATGAGCTATGGCTGATCCATGTGGCCATGCAGTCTAAGGTGTAGGTCTGTGGCTGTTCATTGCTGGAATATGAGTACAAGTCCTGTTCAGGGCATGGATGTTTCTCTTGTGTTGTGTTGTGTAGGTAGCAGCCTGTGCAACAGGCTGATCACTTATGCAGGGGAGAGCTGTTTGTGTGTCTAATTGTGTGTGATCTAGGAACCTCATCAGTGAGGCAGCCTAGACCGTACTTGGACTGTTGCACAACAGTAACAAAACATCTTTTTTCACAAGTTCCCCCACCTTTTCCACATTTTTCATCGCTTCTCATCATACTGTGATTGCCAAGTAATTTGTCATCTTCCATATACTTGCTTCCCTGTGAAGCCTTCTTGCGCCTTTCACACACTTGAGCTTTTTAATTAGGCATCTTTCTTTGTCTGTTTTACATAATAAATTGAAGGTTTTGTTGGCAGTTTTTGTCACTTTCACAGGAAATTTGATGTTTGCTTGGTGCTTGAATGCTAATCAAGAATGACTGCAGCCAGTTGGTGCTGTTCACAAAAACTGTTTTATTACTTGCAATAACATTCACATAATGGATCGTTTTTTGACATGTGACTGGGGAAACTTCAACCAAAACTATTATGTACCTATTTAGTTCAGTGATCAGTGGTCAAGGTCAGGAGCTGCTCATGCAGTCTCATTATTTAATGACCACTCTTGATAGAATTATCCACTTTGTGGGTGGAGTGTGGAACTTTTCGCTGTTAAAGCTGGTGGTACATAAACTGACCGCTAGGACTTAGAGGGTTAATTTAACCTTTAGACGCCTAACGTCACTTATAGTTGACGTACCGTACTGCTAACCTCCAAAGTTGCATTTTATATATTTATTCAACAAATATAGGTGCGGAATATTTTAAACATGGTGTATACTCTGTTTCTTTCTCTTCAAAATGCAGTTTGTTTCATAATTCTAATTTGTTTGGTTCCTGTATTATTCACATTTTATATACAGGGTGTGCTAAAATTAAAAAAATAATTCTGGCCCCAAAAGGTTAAAGATTTAACTTGCTTCCAGGTTAGAGTCATGTTTACAAATCCAACCCAAAAGGACATGCTGCCGTGTCCCTACTACCTGGAGGGGAACTGTCGCTTCTCTGACGAGCAGTGCCACTTCTCACATGGGGAGCTGGTGGACTTGGCATCTCTGAAGGAGTACAGGTGAGTTTTGTGTTCACTGGTGATGTGTCACCACATAGTTTTGAAAATGGCTACCAACTGCCACCTTCATCTTCAGAGTAGAAGAGTGAGCTGTGATGTGATGTAGTGCTGAGTAAGTAGTTGGCAAACTGAGAGATTATTTGTGTGTCCTGGTTGTTATTGTACACATTGTGTACAGTGCTGTGGATGGCAGGAGATGGGATGGTGTAGTCAGTATACTGACATTGTGTACAGCACTGTGGATGGCAGGAGTTGGGAAGGTGTAGTGAGTATACTGACGTTGTGTACAGCGCTGTGGATGGCAGAAGTTGGGAGGTGTAGTGAGTATACTGACATTGTGTACAGCGCTGTGGATGGCAGGAGTTGGGAAGGTGTAGTGAGTATACTGACATTGTGTACAGCGCTGTGGATGGCAGGATTTGGGAAGGTGTAGTCAGTATACTGACATTGTGTAAAGTGCTGTGGATGGCAGGAGTTGGGAAGGTGTAGTGAGTATACTGACAATGTGTACAGTGCTGTGGATGGCAGGTGTCAGGATGCAATAGTGAGTATACCGACATTGTGTAACATGCTGTGGTTGGGGACTAGATGCAATTTCTCTGTGGGTGAAACAGCTTATATGTAAGCCTGACCATTCTGTATTAGTGCAGCTTTACCTCTCTTCCCCCTGTATGCTGTTACGGTTTTCAAATTACCTTTTATTTATTTATTTGTACTGATGATGGCACCGCTGTATGCAACATGAGTAGGGATGTGAGAAATGTGTTCAGAATTTTTGTGAAGAAACTCAAAGGAACATGCCCACTCTTCCAGCATAGTCATAGATGGGAAGAGAACATTTGAATGAATTTTGGAGATATTTGGTGTAGAGTTGTGGTAACTGTAAGAAGGTGAAATTGTCCCTGTGCATGCCATGCCAGTGTGAAGGGGGAGTAGAGGTATAGATGTGGCACTGTATGTGGGCTGATCATTTAATTCTGGGACTGATTTTTTTGTGAGTGAATGAGTAGACTTAACGGCTAGTTGGTCTTGTCTCCTTCGAAATAGTGTCCTTATGCTTGTATGCACTTATTCCAGCACTCCTGCCACTGACGTAAGCACCTCTGGTAGTCACTTTTTGTAATAGCCCTTAGTTGTCTCTTTGCGTTGGCTTGAATATCTTCAACGTAATCGAATCGGCGACCTTTCATTGTTTTTTTGAGTTGTGGGAACAAGAAGAAGTCACACAGAGCGAGGTCAGTTGTGTAGGGAGGTTGTGGGAGCGATGGAATGTTGTGTTTCGCCAGAAATTCATTTGTGGTGACAGCCCTGTGGGCAGGGGTGATGTCATGGTGCAGGATCCAGTTACCAGATCGCAACTTCTCAGGGCGATGTCTGTGCACAGCGTCGCGGAGGCATTGCATGACTGTTTTGTAGATTTCCTTATTTACCGTCTGTCCTGTAGGGACAAATTCATGATGAACCAGCCTGTCAATGTCAAAGAACGCATCAACATGGTCTTGATATGGGACTTCACCTGCCGTGCTTTCTTTGGGCGAGGAGATGATGATGATGATGATGTGCTCCACTGGGAGGACATTTGCTTTGTTTCCAGGTCATACCTGTAAACCCAGCATTCGTCACCAGTGATTACTGAGGACATGAAGTTGGGATCATTTTGGGCTCAATCATTGAGGTCAGTGCAAATTGACACGTGATTGTCCTTCTGTTCTGCCGTTAGGAGATGGGGCACAAATTTCGCTGTCACACGTCTCATACGCAAATCTTCAGTTAGAATTTTCTGGCATGTACCGAATGCTATTCTAACTTTCTCTGCAGCCTCTCTGATAGACATCGGTCAGCACGAATGATTTCTCACACACGTGCCACGGTCTCCTCGGTGTGGGAGGTGGAAGGCCTGCCTGGGCGGGGTTGTCTTCAAAGGATCGGCGTCCACTTTTGAAATGGGAATACCACTCAAATGTCTTCGATCAACTTAGGCAGGACTCTCTGAAAGCTGCTTGCAGCATTTCGTATGTTTCAGCACCAGTTTTCCCCAGACGGAAACATAAATCAGTGCACACATGCTGCTGCACTTTCTCCTCCATCGTGAAATGTGACGCACACTGTTGTAGACTTTCACCCAAGGGCCTCCACAGAGTGAATGCGGGGAGATACCGACCTCCGGTTTTGCACATACACTTGTACAGACTTACCACGTGTCCCACTCTGTTGCCATTTCGCTACGTATTAGTTTCCCGGAAAAAAAATCAGTCTCGGAATTAAATGATCAGCCCACGTATAGAGCTCAGTTGTCAACTTCATGTCCCAGCCGTTTTACCCCTCGGGAAGGAAGCCTTGATAGTCATACAGTAGGAGGCTGGATAGGCCCCATAGCTGCTGCAGTCATTTTGGAGAAGAGAAAAATGTGCATCTGCCATACATTGGCCCTGGATCATCTAGCCCATAGCCAAGTGGCTGTTCTAAATGTGCTGATGCAGACCGGATTCAGTTTGCTTAGAAAATAATGTCCACTGTGTGGAACCTGTGGATGCAGTGATGTGGATTTGGGTTCTGTAGAGCAGGGGATGTTATGAGGATTCAGGTCTTGCGGAGTGTGACACTGCATATCACTGGTTCAGTGGTTCCTGAAGTTTCAAAGATTTATGGTGCCTTCATCATCAAGGCTGGAGCAGTCCATGACCCTTGAAGGTAAAGGCGGCAGCTTTGTTTGGACCGTGGGCAACCTCTAGACCAGTGGTGTAGTGTCTCAGAATCCTGTAAAATGGCTCAAACTTGCAGATAACGTTAGGCTGCCAGCACTGTATTGTGCTGTTGTGTTTGCACAGGGAATTGGACTTCTCTGCTGTCCGTCCTGGTGTCCGGGTGCTGGTGAAGTGTGAAGACTGCTTGTGGCATAGAGCGGTAGTGCTGACATGCAACAGCGAGGACAATTGCGAGGTGAAGCTAGAGTCTAGTGGCAAGACTGTAGAAGTGGCCCTGCACTGCATATTGCCACTGGGTATGTGTGATACCGGTTTGTGTGTGTGTGTATTACTGTGCACTGTGGTGGAATTGTGTTGTCTAGGTAGTGCCTGGGCCCTGGGCTGCAACTGGTGTGGGGAGTACAGCAGCCAGGCCATGAAGTACGCCACTCAAATGAACTTATTGCTGAGGTTGGGAATGAGTGGAGCTGTTGTCCACCTCCCTGTGAATGCCTTACCTTACCTTGCACCTAGAATGTGTGAACTGTCTCTTTGTACTGCTGCTGGGTACGCCATCATCCTAACAGCTTTGTTCTTCTCTCTTAATTCTCTTCTTCTTCTTCTTCTCCTTCAGTTGGCACTACAGCCCTTGGTGGGTTTTGGCCTACTTTATGATTTCGTTCCACAGTCTTCTATCTTTACACTTTTCTCTCCAATTTCTCACTTTCATCTTCTTTAGATCTTTTTCTACCTGTTCGAGCCATCTCAGTCTTGGACTTCCTATTGGTCTTGATGAACATGGTTCCCATTCAGTTAGTTTTTTGACAGTTCTTATTCATTCATTCTGATTACATGTGCTGCCCAGCGTAATCTTTGTGATTTTATAAATCTTACGATAGTTTCTTTCTTAATTAGGGTTTCTAATTCTTCATTTTTTTTATTCTCCATGTTCCATCATTATCTTGTGTTGGTCTGTATATTTTTCTAAGTACCCTTCTGTCAAATATCAGTAGGCGATTTTGTTCTGTGACTGTCATAGCCCACGTTTCACAACTGTATGTTACAATAGGTCGTATGATAGATTTATATATCTGCAGTTTACTGGCAGCATTAAGATCTTTCAGAAGTTTTTTGTTTGCAAACAGACTTCTATTTCCTGCTTGTGTGTCTTAATTTTATGTGTTTATCTTCTCTAATTTTGTGATTCACATGAATGTTAGTTTATCACACTTACCTTGTACAGATAGCCTGATTTTGCAGTTGAGCCAAGTTGGATTTGTTTCATATGGGTGTGAAACTTAGTGTCAGAACTTGAGGGGCAAATATAGATGGATGATGTTTGAGAACTGGGTGCTAATGGACGTATTTGGGTCTAAGATGGAGCAAGTGACAGGAGACTGGAGAAAACTGTATAATGAGGAGAGACATTTTCTGTGCTTCTAACTGAATGTTATTTTGGCAATCAAATTGGAGTTACGTGGTGGGTGGGGCATGTGGCATTTGGTTGGGGAATAGAGAAATGCATACAGCTTTTGGGTGGGGAAACTGCGTTGAAAGAGACCACTCAGAAGACTTGGGCATAGACAGGGGGTAGTATTAAAATGGATATTAAACAAGTAGGATGAGAGGACATAAACTGGATTAGTCTGGCTCGGGATAGGAACAAGTGACAGGCTTTTGTGACCACGGTAATGAACACTGAGATTGCATAAAATGGAGGGAATTCTTGACTAGCCAAGAAACTGTTAGCTTTTCAAGAAGGACTCTGCTTCGTGGAGTTGGCTGGTTAGCCTGATTGCATACAAAACTGGGGAGGAAAGGAATAACACAGGGATGCAAGAGAGCGTTCACAGCAAAGAATAACGTAAGGGTGTCTGTCTGTCTGCCTGCCTTACAATGTGCTATGCAGAATACAAAATATATTCAACTCTTAAATTGGTAACATAATGTGTGTGGAGTCACATAATTTTATGTGCACGTGAAACTGGGTCTTCCATTTTAGCTGTATATAGCATGATGCTAATCTTAACAATATGGAATGCAACAGTTTGATTATTACCTGGCCCAGAATACAAACTATATCTGTTGTGGTGTTAATTTGGCTGGTGAGATTTGGGAAAATTATTGCTGTTTATTCTGAGGACCCATTCAAAATAAGATTTTATTTAACATCCAAAAGAGTGACATATGTGAAGGGCAGTCAGAAAATAAGTTTACATGGTACAAATTTGTTGCTGTGTGGTTATCAATGGTTCCCAGCATCGCAGTAGAATCTTGGTGGTCACAAAATATGGATGATCACAAGATGGAAACAGTTGTGACGTGATGGCTGATATAATACAGGGGAGAAACTTCTGTCAACAGGGATTAGAATACTTAGTTGCAGCAAGGACTGTGTGGAAACCTGGTGGGATAGTGTTTCAGTGTGATGTTTAATGTTCTTATTGAGACTGGAAATAAAGAACATAAGTGTGCATGGTGAATCTATATTTTGATCGAACTTTGTAGATTTACCTCTGCCAGTTGGAAGGTCAAGAGAAGGAACATGGGTTTGTGATCTTCTGGTTGTGACACAGTGTGGTTTGTTGGATGGGTAACAACATTTCAGAGGAACTGTTTCCTTCTTCAGAGAACATGGGGACAACAGGTTCCTTTGAAGTGTTGATACACACCCACTGCACTGCACAGTGTCACAACCAGGCTACAGCACTACACACTTACTTATCATGTAGCTATGTCCCATCAGTTGTCACCCATGACAGCATGAATTCTAATAACTTGTATAGTGGCTTGATCATTGACTGAGTGTCCTGACACTGACAGACACACACAGTCTGGTGCAGTCAGTAAGTCTCCTGAATGTCCTGACACTGACAGATGCACACAATCTGGTGCAGTCAGTAAGCCACCTGAATGTCCTGACACTGACAGACGCATATAATCTGGTGCAGTCAGTAAGTCTCCTGAATGTCCTGAAATTGACAGATGCCCACAATCTGGTGGAGTCAGTAAATCTCCTGAATGTCCTGACACTGACAGATGCACATAATCTGGTGCAGACAGTAAGCCTACTGAATGTCCTGACACTGACAGATGCACACAATCTGGTGCAGTCATTAAATCTCCTGAATGTCCTGACACTGACAGACGCACACAATCTGGTGCAGTCAGTAAGCCTCCTGAATGTCGCTATTGTGTCTGTGTGTCACTTGTTGCTTCTGGACTGTGACATTGTGCCAACTTTGGAGCCTTTCAATAATGCATTGCTGAAGATACAAACATTATGTGACACTGTGTCACAGTTTTTGAATTTTTGAGGGACTGTAGGTATGCCGTATTGGTGCTATGACTGTGCGAAATATTGGGTACTGCTTGGACAATCAAGAAGTCTCACATTTTCAGTGTCTGATTCGCTCACAGGTGCTGGGGAGGATTGTGAACATGACAGCAGTGAAGATGATGATGATGATGATGGTGATGACAGTGATGTGAACTTGGAAGTAGACCCTGTGCTTGTTCAGCGGTCTCTGCTCAACACACCTAACTCACCAGCATTCAGAGACTGGGAGAAGTACACAAAGGTCAGTTGCCATATCACATGGTTGTTAAAATTTGCTGTGAAATATACAGGCACTGTGTTGTGTCAGTTACAGCCCTGAACTGGGCCTTCATCTGTGGGTAGGTTTTAAAGGACAGATGTACAGTTGTACCAGAGTTCACGTGGTTCTGTAGAGATGTGTCGCAGTTACATTTTGTTGCTTTAGGGTATAGGCTCTCGCCTCATGGCGCAGATGGGGTATGTGGTGGGTACCGGACTGGGGAGAAATGGAGAGGGTCGCCTGGAACCCGTAGAAGCGCTTGTATTCCCACCTGGAAAGTCTCTGGGTAAGTACGATTTGTGGCCTGCACTCTGCTGACATCTGAGGGTGAGTGACGTGAGAAACTTAGAGTGCTGAAACAAACAAGACCACACGGTATGGGCCATACATAATGGCAGTTCATCAGTGTGGTTTAGAAATAGGTACTGTGTACGATGGATCTGGCAGTGTGTTGAACAGCACAGGTAGTGCACGTGTAACGTAACGTTGCGGTGTGTATAGGCAATGATTGTTGCAGTCAAAAAGCTGTTAAGTATTACATATTCTGAGTGTGTGTCTGTGGCATTAGTTATCCAGCATGCAATGCACATGCACCATATTAATATCTGTGGCCCGTCCAGCTGTACAGTATTTTTCCACATTATCTCATAAATGGCACGCTTTTTGAAAAAAATGTTGTTGATCATGAAATGTGTGTTGCTGATTTTCTCTTCAACTTTGGTCTGAAACATTTCTCATTCTGTAAAGAACTTAGAGAGAGAGATTGTCAAAAATGTATATTGGTTTTCATTTAAAGTACCTGTTGTTCTTGTCGGATTTTAATGAAACTTGAATTTTCGTGACTTTTTTTTTTTTAAAATACTCATATCAAATTTCATGAAAATCTGTCAAGTGGGAGCTGAGTTGTGTCATGTGGACGGATGGAGAGACAAACATGGCGAAGCGAATAGTTGCTTCTTGCAATTTTGTGAATGTGCCTAAAAATGACAAAGCTGTACTGAATCTATATCTACACTAGAATAGATGGTAACATTTTGTAACTTGTTCATTTGACTTACCCCATATATATATATATATGTGTGTGTGTGTGTGTGTGTGTGTGTGTAGTGCTAGTGTTCAATATATAGATATAGGAGACATGTAAATGAGTTGGGAGTCTGCCCAGTACCACTCTTTTTGGTTTGGCCCTGCAGTAAAAGTCAAAATGGGGCATCCTGCAGAAATGGTCAGAAGTTCAGACACACATGCAGTGTGACTGAGATCTATTGAAAGTTGTAACATTGTAATATGCTGAAGGAGAGTTGTTCAAAATGTGCAGGACCGTGATGTGGTATGCTGTTTTGTTTTGGTCTGTCAAATTGTATGAAGGGTCAGGCAGAGGGTGCTGCAGAAGATATGTGGGCCTAGGAGGGAGGAAGTAATGGGGATGGTGAAAAGTGCATAGTGGGGGACTTCATGATTTGTGCTACTCACTGAATGTTATTTAGAACAAAGAGTTGAGATCGGCAGGGCAAGTGGCATGTGCAGGGATAAGAGTAATGCATACAGAGTTTTGGTGGAGAAACCAAAATGTGACTACTCGTGAGACTGAGACCAGGAAATAGATGGGGGGAATAACATTAATACTGATGTTAAAGATGTACGATGGGAGGGCATAGACTGACTTGATCTGGCTTAGGATAGGGACAGGTGGGAGGCTGGGTAATGAATGTTCAGGTGTCATAAAATGTGGGTAATTGCTGGACTAGCTGAGGAACTGTCAGCATCTCAAGAAGGACTTTGCTGTGTGGAGGTAGTTGTGCAGTGCAAACAAGATTTGCAGTAATTACTGACATATGCATATATATGTTGTGCACAAATTGTGGGTGCTTGGTTGCTAGGGAGACAAAATTTTGTGTGGTGGCACCCGGCTGTAGGCTAAAGGACGGACATATGCAGTGTATGGGTAACACATCGCGCGGCACAGGTACAGTACGTGGAACCGCAAGAAGACCACACTTTTCTATCACCATTATCTCCGTAACCGTTCATCTTCGGATATAGGTGTTTTGGGTTATATACTTTAACTTAAGGAACATTCTCCTGAAGTCTGGCACATTCCCCCAGGGACACCCTGTATATGTCTGCCCAGTTTAAACCAGCCAAACCCAATAACAAAAACCTGCCTATATAACAACACAGTATAAACTGAACCTGTTTATCTCACAGCACCAAGCAGGGACATTTGCTTGGCTCAGTCCAGTCAGACAGGCAGCCGAGCTTACAACGCTGCAACATGTTTAGTGAACTGTCTTCAGTGTGCATCCACAGAGTGATTTTCAAAACCCAGGAGGGTATATTAGAGCAGTGAGTGAGGAGGACAAAGGAGGTGAACACCAGATGTGTGTCCTTATCTGCTTGCATGTTAACTTGAAAATTATATGAGTAATGTGGTGTTTGCGTTTCTGCACAGTGCGGTGTGGCTGCCTGAAGAAGACCATCATTGGCTTAACATTTGTCATGACAACATGAAAATGTGTGTGGGAGAATATGCTGATGTTTCAGATCACTGCATGGCGCTGAGGGAGAAAGCAGGTGGTGATTCAAACTTGTTCATAGTAGAGAAGAGACTGAGAAGGCTACAAAAGAAGCATGAAAAGCAGAGTGAACGTCAGTGTGAACGGGAGAAGCAGGAGATGAACGTATTTGACTTCATAAACAGTAAACTTGGTGGCAAGAAAGGTTTGCAGCATGTTTATACTTCTTTTGTTCACGTTGTATGTTGGTGTGAATTGTTACATTGCATTTGTGGTACAAGGTGAGACAGAGCATTGCAGACTGTAGTGCTACAGACATGCTAGAATATTCTGGTGGCCAACACCTTGGCTGCTAGTTTAAATGGCTACCTGCAAGGCCAGTAATACCCACAGAGCTTTTAAAATGACAAGTGCATGCTCCACAGCACAGGGTTATTGAAATGTTTGGACGAAATTTGGTAGCTAAGTGGACTGTGGTGGCAATCTCGCCATTTTTAGTGGTTATGAAGTGTGTAGCATATCATGCAGTTCACTGACACCTCACAACTATCATTTCCCTTGTTGTCTGCAGTGTTGTGTGTTCCTTAAAAAGTATCAATGACAACAGGACGTCTTCTCATTGATGTTCTCCCATTCTTACAAATAATGCAAGCCAAAACAATTCAATTGCAACTAATTGCAATATTAAAATTTTATTTGAACAACAGAAATAATTGATTAATAACAACAACAACAACAGTAATAATTATAATACTACTACTAATAATAATATCAATTTCTGAATAAAATAGATTTTTTTTTCAATTTAAACTTTAGTTTGAAGAGTTCGTTGGCAGCGTCTGCAGGGTGTGAACGTTAGCTAGTGTCCTGTGCACAATGAAAGCCTGCTGTACATGGCTTTAGATTTGTGACAGCATGTTCCACAATAAACAGAAACATTGTTTTGGAAATTGTCCATTACCTTAGGTTTCCCACGCACATGGTGTTTCAGAAACTGGATCTGCTTCTGTCATAAGGCATGAAGGAAACTTGCCTCTATTTCTTTTGTTTTGGGTTTTCTCAATGGTTTTTGCAGTTGTGCACAAATTGTGGGTGCCTGGTTGCTAGGGAGACAAAATTTTGTATGGTGGCACCTAATATTTTCAGCATAATGTTGGTAGTTCATTCTGTACATACAAGAATGTTTTATCATGCGTGATTTCAGGATTCTACTGCAAAGTCGATGAGATCTGTGCTCTTCTTGGATGTTACACACTTTACAGTGGTAATTCCATACCGACTCTTAGGGACAACTTATCGGTCCCATCTCCTGCACACTGCATCAACTCTATTGGCTGGCATCGTGCTTACTGAGAACCAATAACTACCCACACGTTCCCCTTTATAAACCATGTACCAAAGTGTGACCAGTTCTCTTGGATTTCTTGACCCATAAATATGGTACTGATAGGTTGTCCCGAAACGTTTGTAAGGAATTACCGCTATATGCTGCATAATATCTCAGAAGAGCGCAGATCTCAGTGTTATCACTTTACATGCATTGAGCAGAATACACCGGATAACAGTGATGTTTACAGGTCACTCCAGAATTGTGAGCCCTCAATATCAAACTTGTTTCACGTCATCCTTTTGGCATGTAGAATTTGGAGGTGGCTCCTAAAGTCTTGGAAAGTTTGTACACTCCTTGTATTGTTGAGGAATCTGGTCTTCCAGGATGTGATGCAGTGTTGCTGGTTTAATGTTTCCCTGTGTTCAGAAGAAACAAAGTGCCTTTGTCTTTAGTGGTTGAGGGTTCTGGGGACACCTTCATGAACCTCTTACATCTTGAAGTTAAGGGTGCTGTTTCTTCAAAATTGAAATCCATAGCACTGCAACATAGCATGATGTGTCAGGAGACCTGAGTGTTCAGCCGTTCCTCTCTTTACACCTAAGTGTAGAAACAGATTTGACTTCTGAAACAGTGTGGGAAGGAGGAGACAAAAGAATGATGATATCCACAGCAGTAGTCATGTGTAATGTGTTCTTTATTAGCTGAGTGACAATCAAACTTTTGCAGGTGATGTTGGTGATCTGGCACGAGCATCCTCTTCAGCCTCCCAACCATCCAGCAAAGACAAAGGGTTGAAGTCTGAGTCTTGCCATGAACTGAATGTAGTTGGGTTTCGTGTGGGCGAAGAGATCCGACGGGCGGAGAAAGATCTGACTAATCTTCAAGAGTCCCTATCACGACATGTGCAGGGGTCCCCCATGCACGCCACGATTTTCAGCAAGATGGAGCTCAAACGGTTAGAGTTGGACAAATTACGGGCCTCAGAACGCAGCATCAACCTGGAGCAGAGCCAGAGGAAGGACTGCAAGAAACTGACGGTGTTCTGAGGGAGTGTTGCATGAATTAATGTGGGTCAGATGGTGGGGATGAGTTTCTATATTCCCTAACAACAGGGAAACTGTGCAATTCAGCTTTAGGGCTTTGACGGTGTCGTATGTTGGAGCTTTATCAATATTTAAACATACAATGCAATTTTCATTTGAGTCTAATAACTTCAGTGAAGTTCAAGTGTAAGATATGTATAGATGAGGAACATGTGACAATAAAGGTGGTTTATTGATTAGATTGTTGTATATTGCTGGCTGTGTTCATGGAAATGAATTCACTGATCTTTAGTTCCACAATGTTTTCTGCATTGTCAAGGGTAACCTTGAGATACAAGACAGTCTGCATGGCCATGAGAGGTGTTAGACATTCCTTTTAAATGTGTTTCTTTTTGAAAGGTTGTTTGTCATGGATTTATAAGTTTCATATGCACTTTGCATAGTCACAGGCTGAATGTTAATAAAACACACAAGGAGAATGTAAATGTGACAGTATATTACGATGCAGCAGGCACATTTAGCTGTCTGCCTTATGTTAAGGATAGACACAGTGTTCGTCTTCAGTCATTTCCTTGATAATAAGGAAATATGAGCTCCCATAGGCAGGGCCAGTTGGCTGATAGTTGCATCATCTTCCTGCAGTGGAACAGGAGACTGTCACCAAGCAGTGTGTGATGTGTCATACCAAACAGGTCAGTGTGGCTGAGACAAGTGTTTGTGTTTAGTACTTCTATATGTGCAGTGGAATTCTGATTTAGTGTAACCTGTTTTAAGGTTTGCCTGCATTAAGGGTTCATTTTTTGTGGTCTGAGCCAAAACCTTGTATAAACATATTTTTTCTTGATTTAAGGGTTGTCAATTTTAGGTTTTCCCCACATGTAAGCGCAAATATTTGGTCCTTACACTGTTTAAGTGTCGCCACAGTTTCTCAATGTAGGGTTCATGTTTACATCTTTGGAGTTTCAGTTGTGTAAGCATGCTGCACATTGGAAGTGAGGTGATGTCAGGATCGGTTGTGAGCTGCCACCGCACTGCACTTTTGATTCTCAAGAGTCGTGGAGATTCCGAGGAAGATGAGGAGGCTGGAGTGGAAGACTGGAGGAAGCAAATTTAAAACTCAGCAATTAAATTCTCAGATTTTGTACAGGCAGATGAAACTAGTCTGACTTCAGGCACCATGACCACACAGGAACACTCAGTGTCACATGCAAACAGTGAAGAAAGTGGCGACAGTGATGAAGAGGCGAACGCATAGCCCCCAGTTGCTGTGGTTGCTGAGGCAGGCAGGAGGTACTTGTGCTGCTGCAGGTGTGATGATGCCAGTTTGAGCAGACTCAGACGTTTTGAGAGAGAGCTACTTGCCATTCATCACATTCAACCAGAACAGCAGACATCACTCCTCAGTTGTTTTAGAGAGTAGCATTCTGGGAGCCCATTGTGCGTTTGCACTGTATTGTGTAGTGTTTGATATTACTAAATGGAGTCTTGCTCTGTAACTCAACATGTTCCCCCCCCCCCAGATTTGCCAACAGAAGAATGGACTTTCAGAATGTCTTGCACAGTAAACCCCAATTTTAATGTATTTTCAAGGTTTTTGTATCATGTCACATAAAATAAATCCATTAAACCCTTGATAATCAGGTAACAGTTAATCTGGATGTTGGATAACCTGGATTGACAAATATGAAAAATTCTATTGACAGTTGAGTATGTACGTATCAAAGACATGTGATTTAGAAAGACAGATGAGTTGCTCTGCTCTGATGATGATGCAGAGAGAGAGAGAGAGACAGACAGAACAAGATGGAACACACCTTACATATTTGCCAAATCTATCTGTTCATTGTTTTTGGCTCTGAGTTGCACGGACACTATTGTTGTTAACACTACATTTGTGAATCTGACAGGTGAAGGATCAGATGGTGAACTTGATTGAACCACCAGATTCTACAATTAAAAAGAAACTTATTATCACTGCAGGAGATGGCACTGTTGCAGTAACCAGTTATGTGCACTCTTCAACAGGTAGAATTGCAGGCATGTTGTGAACACTTTGTGACGGCAGTTGTAACCTTTTGGCGCCGGAATTATTTTTTTTAATTTTAGCTCACTCTGTATATAAAATGTGAATAATGCAGGCACCAAATACGTTAGAATTATGAAACAAACTGCATTTTGAAGAGACAAAAACGGAGAGTATACACCATGTTTAAAATATTTGGTACCTTTATTTGTTGAATAAATATATAAAATGGAACTTTGGAGGTTAGCGGTGCGGTACATCAACTATAGTTGACATTAGGTGTCTAAAGGTTAAAGATCAGCAGTGAAGGTCTGTTCAGACAAAATATGACACTTTCTTCAAACTTGCATTATTGTGTTAAAGAACAAGTACAACTTCTGAGTCATCTGTCGATGAGTAAATGTATGTATTGTGCCTTGTTTAGTATTTCAATCAAGGCAGTACATAAATATTTTTAAAATTTATTTTGATATTTTGTAAATTAATACATAGGTGGTGTAAGTTTTCTTGTCTTTCAGTACTATCTTTGCTGTGCCAGTCTGGATTATTGCTGAACCTACATGACCTCTCCTCCCAGTCAATTCAGATTAACCTTTTGACGCCTAATGTCAACTATAGTGGTCGTACCGCACTGCTAACCTCTAAAGTTGCATTTTATATATTATTCAACAAATATAGGTACTGAATATTTTAAACATGGTATATACTCTCCGTTTTTTTCTCTTCAAAATGCAGTTTGTTTCGTAATTCTAACTTGTTTGGTTCCTGTATTATTCACATTTTATATACAGGGTGTGCTAAAATTAAAAAAAAAAAAAATTCCGGCGCCAAAAGGTTAACAAGGTTACGCTGTTTACAAATATGCAGTGGACAGAAGAAAAACATCGGTATATTCACACCAACAGTGAATGTAGTGTTTCTGTAACCACAGCAGTAATTTCCTCTGTGATTTTAACACAGCCCACTATGTAACATTTTTCTCTATTTGGGGTACAAGTGGCTTGTCCCCCATACAGTTCTTAAATGAGGGTTGCACTTTGTGTGTCATATAAAAAATGACACAAAGTTGTGCCGAACATGTCCAACATGACCAGTTGTGGACACAAGAACTCTGTGCAGAATAAGTGCAAAATATTGTGTAGTGTGAAAAGTGTACTTGAAAAATATTGAATCAACACTGGACAAAAATAAGTGACAAAACTTGTGTTTTTCTGAGATGACGCATGGTTCACATTAAGTAGGAACAAAGAGCCGGGGGAACATACAGTTGTTAGAAAGTTTTGATGTGGTTCATAATGTTCTTGATATGACGATAAAGTGTGAGTCCAGTGTTCAGTGAGTGTGCGCAGTGTCCGAGGAACCAAACTGTAACTGGTAATGTGTGTTAGTTTTGGCACCAATATCACAGAATTACTGAAGAAGAGAATGTGCAGTGCGGTCCACTTGCTTTGCAAGAACTGAAGGACAGCGTTCAAACACAAAGTTCCAGCAATCAAAATTATGTCTGCTGTGCGATGGGGAACATTCTGGAAGGTGCAAGTCTGCTTAGGAGTGAGAGGTCGGCACTGAGAACTTTCTGTGAAAGAAGGCACATCGAACTTCAGCAGAAAAGTGAACTCCAAATTGCCATTGGGTGCCTTGCTGGGGGAAAAGGTCATAGTGACACTTCATAAATTCTCTAGAAATTTATGAGAATATTTGTTGGTGACTTAGAATTTCTGCTGATCAAAACTGGGCTAAACGTGTAGAGAAGAGACACTGCCACAAGCACATTGGTTACTGCATTACCAATTTCACAGTTGGGGATTTCTGTTTACTGGGTACTTGTCAAATTTTAAGTTCATTTTCAGAGTTTGTGAGCCCCTTGCTCCCCCTGTGAGTTTAGAAGATGGGAAAGCATTAATACAGGAAGTGAAGTAATGTAGTGAATTTAGTCAAAATGAATAGTTGTATTTACTGCTCAAGAGATTAAGCTACTTTTGATGCAAGTTATTTACGACAAAGGAAGCAACACTATGTTGATTTCTGTGTTGGGCATTGAGTCTGCTTGTGTTTATAAGATTTGAGGAGGAAATACAGGATTTGGATAAAGTAGTCAGATTATAGGGGAAGGTGGAGCATTCAGTACTCTCAGATAAATGAATGCAGGCAAACTGTGGAAGGAAAAGGCCCCTCGTTTGTTGTGCTCACACTGTTCTGTGGCACTTGGCACAAAGTCTGTGGTATCTGACATGCCACTTTTATGTCCACCATCAATATTGTTTGGTGGGTTGCTGATTATTGTAGGATGCATTTTGAAGTGAGGAATTATGTATCAGTTGGTGCGCTTGGCTGTACAGAGATGACCGCGGATACTTGGTGTAGTAATTATATTTGTGTATATTTCAATCCTTATGTCTTTAGACAGCACAGTGGAAGACATAAGATCCTGAACTGAATAGCAGCAGGCACTTCCTGAACTTAGTCAGCTTTTAATTTCTTCATGCATGCAAATTAATTACTTTTCTGACATTAGGAACTGTTTCACTCCCACCTTAAACTGCACGTCATGGACGACCTTTATTGTCTGCATCCCTTTAGGCTGTCAAGTACTTATATAGAAGTGGTTATAATTCACAGTGATCTTTCTATTATTATTAATATATTTGTATATAAGTAATAAAATATTGTTGTGCAACATAACCAACACTACTGTTTAATATAAGTACTGAATGACCGCCCAGCACACCCTTTCTCTATTCCAGGTAGGCCTATAAAGGAAAGCCATTTGAGAGAGACCCCGCAATTGGCAATAATTTAATATTGCGCTTAAATCTGTGTCCTTGTGACATCTGGTGATATCTCACGAGAACCACTGGCATACTGATAGCATGTTTGAAAATGTAAGAAATTTACCCAGTAGTGAAAGCCGGAAGTGATTCAGAATGTAGTTGGTGCTACTGGTTGTTTCTGACACGTGACCCAAATGAGGAACAGCAGTTTTATTGTTGTGAAGGTTAGGAAATGTTTGATTTTGGAAGTGTTATAGTGTAACTGCGAAGAGTGATTTCTCAAGACGTTGGTGCATAGTTGGTACTGTAGCATCGTTACGAATGATGTCGGGAGTAATGTTAAACATTATGTTGGTTTGAGACTAAGAGACTTAGTTTCATTGAGTGGTCCACCAACGCTCAATAACTTTGTTTATCGTAATGCTAATTTTATGTGGACAAGAGGGCGAAGCCAGGGAATTTTCCAACGAAGAAATATTGTTTCGGACATCAGTGAAACGTGCAGTAGAAAAGTGAGTTCACTTTTTGTGGCGTTTAAAGTTGTTAACGTGACTCGAGAAGTCATTGTCCTGTTAACAGGCGTCCTGTGCTGGTCCCTGTCATTAGCTACATAAATGCGGCTCGTCGCCCCTTCAAAATCCGTTGTAATGTTATCCATGTGTGCTGGTTTAAAAGGTTACCGTCTTGTATTTTTGTGTCAGCCATGTAGTTTGTTGTGTCTGAGACAAGGTCCTCTGCGGTTTAAGTAACGCAGAGAGAGAGAGAGAGAGATAAGTCAAAGCTCTCCGTGTTTGGAGAGCTGCTTTAACTCGATTCTAATTGAATCGTTCATGTGAAATGGAAGATGCCGGGAGATGTATTCACAACACTACAGCCACTTATTATTGTTTGGTAATGCTGAGCAAATGAAAACCACAGCGAGTTGCCTAATTATCCAGTCCGCTGAGCCTTTTGTGTGGCTGAGTGCGGTACAGTCTGGTGCGACACACAGGCCTGCTGAGGTCCGTGACGTCACTTGCTAGAACATCCGTAATATAAACTGTGGAGGTGAGCCTCCCAGCGTACCGACTGTCAGCGTTGTTGAACCAAATCTGACCAAACGGTGCTGACGACAGGCCAGCACTTGTGCTTCCTATTTTGGAAGTCGCGGGTTCTAATCCCGGCCCGCACACAGGCTATTCTGACCGATTTTTGGTTGTTTTACTCAGATCCTCCCAGGAAATAAAATGTCGCCCTTTGTATTTCCTTACCTCATCTCACCATCAGACACTGCTATAGTCTGTCACACCGACAAGCTAATGAACACAACGAAACTGTCTCATATCTTGTGCTGATACCGAACGGACCCACCAACAGTGACTTCTAAGGAAAGGTATGTAGCCGTGTTGTGCCACGAGATATGATTTTAAAGAAACGTCACTTATAGGCACGTAATGTAGCCCCATTTATCTGTAACCCTTCAAAGTACAGTGGTAATTATGTATACCATCGGATTCAACATAACACCACTCCACATTTCGCCCGAACAGTTTCGTGTGAGCCTCGCAAACAAATTAACCTGAAAAATCGGTGTTCGTGATGGACACCCCGTGTGTCTTCTGTGAGGTAGGATCATGATATTCAGACTGCTGTCCTTCACAGCAACCAGAAAAAGCAGTTATGTCCACAACTCATAAATCCTGCTTTCAATTTGCGCCATTTCTGGTTATCCAGTTCTGTTGGTACTATCGTGCTGGTTACATAATTCTGATAGTCCTCTTGTGGTGTTGCCCATGGCACACTTACTGCTGTTCGTATTGTTGCTGTTTCATTCTCCTGCAGTTTGGCCTACGTTCAGTTTTTCGGACCGAACCCAGAATTTCGCGTTGTTGCTACGCTGGTATGTGCTGAATTATATATATATATATATATATATATATATATATATATATATATATATATTTCTCTGGACGATTTTGGTTTTCTGGGATGTGACACTGTGTTTTTATGTGTGTTGTTGTT
>Ga0131853_10005697_pt1 | contig 22497 bp, 18 predicted proteins | sample TergutLab28metaG_FD_92764 | JGI IMG/M metagenome (GOLD analysis project Ga0131853, IMG submission 92764) | Labiotermes labralis P1 segment gut microbial communities from Petit-Saut dam, French Guiana - Lab288 P1 (version 2) (version 2) | ecosystem: Host-associated > Arthropoda: Insects >... | reverse complement strand
CCATGCCTTCAAAATACAGGTCAACGATTTTTTGCGAGTTAATGCCGATAACCTGCCCCAGCGCGTTGAGCAACGCACCGCCGCTGTTGCCGGGGCTGATAGGCGCAGTGTGCTGAATGGTAATCATGGTGTGGCGGTTGCGAATGGGGCGATCAATGGCCGAAACAATGCCGCCGGTGAACGAGCCCATGAAGTCAATACCACCCGGGTTGCCAATGGCGAACACCGGCTCACCCACACGCAGCATCGCGGAATCACCAAACGTGGCAGCATGCAAGCCCGTGGCAGGGATACGCAACAAACCAACATCGGTGCGGGCGTCGTAACCAATGATTTCGGCATAAAAACTTTCGCCGTTATATAGCTCCACATTCACGCGGCGATTGGTGCCCTCAATCACGTGCGCAGCGGTGACGACATAGGTGTGCGTACCAGCTGTATTTTCGTGAATAATAATCCCGCTGCCTTCGCCAATAATATTATTGCCGCGCGTGCCGTGGATTTGCACCGCTACATTGGAGCGCATGAGGTTTTCGTGGATTTCCACTGGGGTCATGCCACCTTGCACTGCAGGGTTGGAGCGGTCGCCATCCGGCGTGGGGGCAAGCTGCAAGGGGGGGCTGTCGCTGCCTCCGCCGGGTTGAGTAATCGCGGGCGGCGTTTGCCCGGCAAGGTAGCGCACACCAAAAAAGCCGACCGTGCCGCCTACCATCACCAACAGCACACACAATACCGAAATCGCAATCACCAGACCGTTGCGTTTTTTGGGTGGCGGGCTAAGATCGGGCAAAGTTGGCGCGGGCAGCGCAAAGCTTTGGGCATCATCATAGCCATAGCCGCTAAAATTATTGTTATCCATAACAGGGCACCTCCATACTACAATCTTCTAGTAGTATACCATATCAATATGAAGAATGTGTAAACGGCAGGAAAATATTTACCATTTCACTTTTATGGAATAAATCGCAGAATTTTCTCGTTTCAGCGCAAGAAAGCGCGTTTTCCCGCACTTTACTGCTTTCCAGTGCGAACACCGGCAATTTTTCCCTTGCGTGGCTCCACGGAAAAAATTTGCTTTGTTAATTTTTTGTATATTACTTGCATTTCCGGCTAAAGTGTGCTATAATCAACCTGTGTTCATCCCTCAGGGATAACCTATCAGAAAGAAATACCATGAAAGAAAGAAGGCATACCATGAAAAACATGAAAAAGATTCTCTGCATGCTCCTCACGCTGATGTTGGTGATGGGCATTGTGGCTGTGGCTACCCTCACCACCACAATGGCAGCCCCCCAAACCGGCTGGAATGTAAACAGCACCGTTACCCTACGCTCCGTTGGCACCCAATGGGACCAACTGACTATCGTATGGGATCACTTCCGTGACACAACAAGCGGCGCCAGCAACGGCTTTAATAACCAAGCTCGCCGCACCAACGCCCGTGGCGGTCCCACCGCCTTTTCGGTTTGGAGCGTTGAAGAAGTGCGCCGCGGCGATGGCGGCGATGTCAGTTATCACCCTGTGACCGTGCACGCCAACCAAAACCTTGCCACCAACGCTCAGCGTCCGGTACGTGTTTGGTCTGAACGCACCACTTCGCTTGAGCGCCTGCAAGTGCGCCAGCCCGGCGAGTCTTGGCACGGCGAGCTGGAAATCTCGCTGACCATCATTGCCCTTTGCACCACCGAAAATACCCCAGCTGACATCCAAAACGCACCTAATTTTGACTTCAACGATGAACTTGAACGTATCGCTACGCTGAATGATTTCAACAATGCTGACACAGATTATATTGATAACTTCATGGGTTCCGGCCTGCGTTTGGTGCGCAAAAGCCACTCCATTTCCGAAAACCTGCTTAACGTAGAAGGCCTGACCCAAGCCATTGCCGACGCGCAACGCATTCTAGACCGCAATGACAGCTTCGGCTTCCTTGACCGTTATCAAGAAGATTTCATCGAAGAATTGACAGCATTGGTTGCAGAAGCCCGCGTTGCACTTGAATCCACCGATGTGGTGGGCATTGGTGACGACATTTATCGCCTGACCAATGAATTGCGTGGATTGGTTAACCAAGCAAATAGTCACCGTTTCTTCTTGCACGAAGTGCTTGACCCAATAGCACCCGGCGTGTGGGGATTCATTGAATTTCTCGAAGTAGCGGTGAACGTTGCCGCCCCGCTGGTTGCCCTCATTCAAGGTGTCTTCAGTTTGGTTACCCAATGGGCTCAACGCTAACCCCACCGTTCCTCAACTCAACAAAAGCCATCCCACTGCAGGGGTGGCTTTTTTCATGAGAATTAGGAGAACGCGGTTGTGCATATGTGCATATAATGCCTTAACGGAGGTGCAACTATGAAACAACATTGTATTACAGTGTTTGGCGGCGATGCCCGGCAGGCCTATGCCGCGCAAACATTCTTGGCAGCAGGCTGGCAAGTGCAGCTTTATGACGTGCCTGAAATTGAAGGCCTGCAAACCGAAAAAAACTGCGATTCCCTTGCCGAAGCTATCAATGATGCCAACATTGTGCTCGGTCCTGTGCCCTTTAAGGATTACATATCCACCGATAATCTGGTGAAGCTGCTGCAACCGGGGCAGATATTCATCGGCGGCATGTTGCCCAAAACCCTTTGCGACACGCTCAAACAAATGGGCATTGCTTGCCACGACCTGCTGCTGCGGCAAGATTTTGCGGTGCTCAACGCCATTTCCACCGCGGAAGGTGCCATCGCCGAGGCCATCACACACAGCGGCGGCAATTTGCATCTATGCCCGGTGTTGGTGCTGGGCTATGGTCGCTGCGCAAAGCCTCTCATTAAGAAACTGCAAGGTCTGCAAGCGCATGTCACCGTTGCCGCACGCGCCTGGGACGACGCCTGTGCGGCCATTGCCAACGGCTGCGAAGTCATTGACTTCACTACACTGCTCTTCCACCTGCCGCGGTTTGGGTATATCTTCAACACCGTGCCCGCTAAGGTCATTGACGAAAATATGCTGCAAGGTGTTTCGCCCGAGGCAACTATCATCGATATTGCAGCAGCCCCCGGCGGCGTGGACTTAGAAGCCGCCAAGCGCATGGGACGAAACGCTCGCCTGTGCCCAAGTTTGCCGGGGAAATACGCCCCGCGCGCAAGCGGCGAATGTGTTGCACAAACGGTGCGCATTATTTTAGATGAAGGGGAGGGGCACGCATGGGGCCGCAAACAAGAATCGGCATCGGTTTAACCGGCTCATTTTGCACATTTGAAGCAGTATTCACCGCGCTGCAGCAACTGCGAGATGATTATCCCGGCATGCAGCTACGCTTTGTGTTAAGCTATCACACGCAGCAAGTGCAAAATCGCTTTAGTCCGCCGGAGGAAACCCTTGCCCGCATTGCCACGTTAACCGAGCATAAACCAATTTGCACCATCGACACCGCCGAGCCAATTGGTCCCAAAAACCTGCTTGACCTGTTTGCAATTGCGCCATGCTCGGGCAACACCCTTGCCAAACTGGCCAATGGCATTACTGACTCTCCTGTACTCTAAATAAGCAATAGCACAAAAAATGCTTCGTTGCTTATTTCAAACACAGGATGTCCTGTACTCCAAATAAGCAATGAACACCAAAATTTGTTTGGTTGCTTATTTCAAATACAGGACTTGCTAACCTAAGAATAAGCAACAAACATTCCTTTGTTGCTTATTTGGATGTCGAGCACTCCTGAACCCCGAATAAACAATACAACGCCCAAAAGCCACACTATCTGTAGGCTATAATATTTGCCTTATGTATCTAGTGTTTCTAATGTATGCTCGATAATTGGAATATTTTGGGAATTAAAAATTCAGTGGTGGCAACACCGTGTCGGTTCGACCCTGACCACCGGCACCAGCGGCGAGTCACCGCTCATAAATCGCGCGCCTACTTTGGTGGGGGCGTGTTTTTTATTTACAATAATGTTGCAAACAATCTCTTCCCTTTGGCAGGGCGAGGAGCTATACTATTCTTAAAGTATAGTTGAGGAGAATGATTTATGTTTTTCAAAAAAGCAACGCCACCTGCGAAAATGGTGATTGCTATTGTAGCGGCACTGGTGATTGTGGGCGGAGGTGTGATGGTTTTTCTTGCTATACGTAATCCGGACCTATGCCCGCCTGTGCCTTGGCAACCCGTATCGCTTGCTCCCGGCGTTGCCCCCTTTAGCTTACCTGAAAATGAACGCCAGTGTATGATTGCATTCTATGGCCTGACCCCGACACGATGTTGCTGCCCATGCCACTCCATCTGTCGTTTGACCCAATCGAAATTTTACCGTCATTTGCTGCAATCTCCGGCGATGGCGAGCGTGCCGCGTTTGAACAATCCATCGATTGGAATGAATTCTTGGAACCTGCAGGCTTCGATTTTGGTGTTTCGCGCATTCAAGCGGCCATTTTCAATATACAGTTCGGCAGTCGTGTGCGCATGATATTTGACCCCGCGGGGGTTGTCCTCGCTTTTCCCGAACGAAATATATTTCTGTCTGTTGCCGATGTAGCAGTCGCAATGGGGCTTGAAGAAGCACCCGTTATTGACCGGGATAAATTTATCATGGTGGAAACTCTCCGTGATGACTTGCCTGAAAATCTATTTACTACTCAAGGTATGAGCCATATGCCCTTGGCTCAAGTGATGAGCTTGATGGAAGGAATGGGCGATGACCTTATTAATCTTCTGCAATGACATCTGCGAAATTTTTGCTCACTATCAAAAAATCTTGCAAAAAAAGCTTGCTTTTTTTCGCAGGCTGTGCTATAATGGTAAAAGTGCGCCGGTAGCTCAGTCGGATAGAGTGTTTGGCTACGAACCAAAAGGTCAGGGGTTCGAATCCCTTCCGGCGTGCCATCTTCACAAAGAAAAGCGGACTTGTCCTTGACAGTCAAGGGTTTGTCCGTTTTTTGTTTGAGCGGGAACAGCTTTTCCAAACCCCTATAAGGACAATTTAGCCCTCTTGATTTTTTGCTGAATTTCAGCTAATCAAGAGGGCTGTTTTTTTGCGTTCTGTCATAGCTTAGAATGATGAAAGGGCGTGACAACATGGCAAACAAAAGAGGGGTTATGCTAGGGGAACGGATTACCCTGCAACCCAAAGGGGGTATGCCGTTAGAGGTAGCGTTTGAGCAATTTATTCAAGCCAAAACCGTGATGAATATATCAGAGGAAACCATTAAGCACTATCAATGTTGCTACAAGTATTTCAAGGAATTTTTCGGTGAGAACCGCGACTGCGAAGAAATCACACAACAAGTTATTTTTGATTATTTAATGCATATCAAAAAAACAAAACCTCACGTGAAGCAAAAAACAGTAAATACTTATATTCGGGGATTGCGAGCCATTTTTTATTTTATGATGAACAATGGACATATGCAGGAGTTCAAAATCACGCTGCCCCGCGTGGAAGAAACTATAAAAGAAACTTATACAGATTATGAAATCCAAGCTCTAATCAAAAAGCCGAATGTGAAAACATGCACATTCACAGAAACCGCAACTGGCTATTGGTATGCTATTTTATAGCCACAGGCAATCGCTTAGGCACAGTTTGTAATTTGAAAATCAGCGACCTAAACTTCCATGACAATGAACTCTTGATACGCCGAACCAAGAACAAAAAACAGCAGATTGTTCCCATGTCTACGGAACTGAAAACTATCCTACAAGCTGGTGCAATTGTTTCTCGGTCTTAATGTCAGCAGGATTTAGCCCAAACGCTTTCATAAACGCTATAGCCACATCTAGCACCGTAATATCATGTATGATTTGGTCTAGCCTGATTTTCTCTTGCCTTTGATTGGCTGAAATCAGGCTCTTAGTTTTATTCGTCAACTGATACACATTCGGCACGCCATACAGCACCCTGTAGCGGGTGATATAGCCCCCATCAAGCAACAATCGCAATCTTCTGTCACACGAAAACCCCCGCCAAACGAACCAAATGTCTGCCTAAACAAAAACGCCAACGCTCAATCTCTCGAAACACTCTGTAATCTCGTTTTACTAACTCCACACACATCACCCACCTTAAGAAAATAAAGGCACTTATCTAGCAAACCAATTTTGCATATCCCTTTAGTTTTCCTCTCCTCATAGGATTTTTTGGAACTTCCATTTGAAGTTCCCCCAAAATCCTATGAGGTCTAAGAAACAAACAACAAACGACTATATCCATATCCCTAAAACCAAACATAACTACACTACACACACATACACCACCACTACTACTAAACCTATACTATCTACCACCCCCATCACCCCGAAAAGGACTATATCAGCATTTTGTCGAAAAAAAGAAATTCTTACAAATTATGCAAAAATTATCCATTCAACATTTCAACATGCTATGCTTATATCATCAACATGTTGACGTAATAACTCGCGAAAGAGCATTGTGGCAGAGCTGGGCTATCCCACGCTGCGTTTTCATGACCTACGGCATACCTACGCTGTCAACGCCCTGCGGTCGGGTGATGATATCAAAACTGTGCAGGGTAATCTTGGCCATCACACTGCCGCCTTTACACTAGATACCTACGGCCACGTCACGGACGAAATGCGCCAAGATAGCGCGGATAGAATGCAGCAGTTTATCGACAGCATCGCCGCCCGCTCGGCATGACAAAACCCCGCCGCCGTGATTACGGTAGCGGGGTATTTTGCGCCAATCAGGGTGAAAATTAGGGTAAATGGCTATTTTCAAGCCCTTAAAACGCAAGAAAACCTTGATAAACAAGGTTTTCTCAGTGGTCGGGACGACAGGATTCGAACCTGCGGCATCCTGGTCCCAAACCAGGCGCGATACCAAACTTCGCCACGTCCCGAAAAAATTCAATTTTTAATTACAGAAACCCAAGTAAATAAGGACTTATCTATTTTTCTGTCCAGCCTTTATGTTCGTCTCGCCTGGTTTTTGCCCAAAATTCGCGCCTGGTTAAAGGTAGGCGCGATTTTTTTCACACCTAGAGTATTATACCGCAAACGACTTGCTTTGTCAAGCACTTTTTCTTAGAGCCATGCGTCTTTCAAGGACTAGAACGCCTTTCGCACCTTAACCCTGTAATGCCCCCCTGTATCGCGTGATAAGAACACCGCCTGCCCTGTGCCTAATGTCTTTATCTCATCAGGGTGGTAGAGGTATTCCCTGACCCTCCTCGCACTCCCAAAGCCTGTTTCTGAAGTATTCAACCCCTTTTGTTGTAGTTACCCTGCCCGAACAGAACAAAGCACCAGCAGGTTAATTAGCCCGCTGGTGTGTTTCTTTGTATGCGCCAGTCACCCCAGTGACGTGCCCAAATTGCCATTTCTTTTCAAGGCAATTTGGGTGTGCGCCCCGAAGAGAGGCAGTGCCACCATGAGACTTTGAACGCGCCCACAAGGCTCACAAGCTTGCACAGGTTTATCCGTGCCCTAATTGCCGAAAAGTGAGTAAGGGAGCTTGCGAACGGTCTAACCCTCTGACCAGTTTACCGATTGATGTTACATTCTCCTGCGCTTGGCTTTCGTTGCGGTATGACCACACAAACGCTGTCGCTTGCTCCTTGTCATGTGGTATGAACAGTGCATGCGGGTGGTTAGTCATCTTCTCCCCAATACTTTAACGGTACAGGTGGGCGGCTGAAGTATTCTGCTCTAATCGCATCTCCAGTTGCTTTGTCCATACCTAGTAGCCAGTCAGTGGAAACGCTGTAGAAGTCGGCTAACATTCCCAGCTTTTCAAGGTCTGGTTCGAGCTTCCCTGTTTCATACTTGGCAATGGTGCTTGGCGGTATTCCGGTTTCGATTGCAACCTCGCGTTGTGTGAAGCCGGATTTTTTTCTTGCTTGCTTTATCCTGCTGGGAAAAATCTCTCTATACATGGTGGGTATCCTCCTTGCTTCAATTATAGCATATTGTACAGTATTTAAGCTTCAATTATTGAAATATTTAGTTGCAAAAATTGAAGCAATATGCTATAATTGAAGCAAGTTAATTTTAATTGAACAGAAACGAGGTAACATTATGACCAAAGCCCCACCGATGACCCCCCGAGCACAATTTCTAAGCCTATCCTTCCTTACAACCGAGCAATTATGCCTAGAGCTGGGCGTATGCCGCCTAACAATCCTGCGCTGGCGACAGCTAGGCATGCCCTACATGGCCGCAGGACGTGTTTATCGCTACAACCTGCACGATGTAGCCGAATGGCTCAACACCCGCCAACACGCCCACAAAGCCGCCTAGTGGCTACACAACGAAAGGAGAACCCCATGAGCCAACACGAGTTTCTTTGTATCCTCAACAACAAAATGTTACAAGCGGTCAAATACCGCAAGCGCATTTGCGTTGACGGCCATCCCGAAGAGCATGGACAATGGCACGGCAAATATCTAGCTTACGAAGAAATCATCCAAATGCTAATGATTGTGGACATAAGCCCTACATGCATGACCGCACCAATGGTATCACCGACCGGATGACACACCCCGACCATTACCACAGAAAGGAGATTATATGTTCTACAACCTAAAAGAATTTGATGTCATTTGCAACAACACTGGTGCAGTGGTTGCTACCCTCATTGATACATGTGTGACCAATGCCGCTAAGCAATTTCAACCCAAATACCAATGCACACGTAAAACCCTATCACGGCACACCGCCATCTTGTTCCGTGGGCAGTTCACTGACCACCCCTACGTGCTGTATTGGGTGAAAAAAGCAGTGAGTAGCGGCGGCTCTCTTACTTGACTAAGTATCATTTTACGGTCATTTGGTAAAAATTGATGCTTAGGCAATTAAGAAAAAATCATGTTAAAGGAGGTTTTCTATTGCCTCTATATGAGCAAAAATACAAATTCAACGTGGTAACGATTAAACGATACGGCGATAAAATTAAGCTCACCCAGCATAGTATACTCCGCACCAAAGGCTTAGAATGTGACGAACCTCCACCCGAAAAAGGTAGCGTTAACGAATTTAAATTAGACAATAATATATCCCGTGTTAAATCCAAACTCTACGAATATTCCCTCTGCAACCCCTGGGACTGGTTCATCACTTTCACCCTCGACCCCGCCAAATACGACCGCCATGACCTTGAACGCTACCACAAGGAACTATCTCAATGGCTACGGCATTACAGTGCCCGAAAATGTAACAACCAATTGAAATTTCTCCTAGTCCCCGAACGCCACAAAGACGATGCATGGCACATTCATGGCTTTCTTTACGCCCTACCCCTCGAACACCTCACACCATTCACCTTGCAAGAGCACCTACCCGACTACATCCGCAAAAAGCTCCTCAATGGCGAGCAAGTCTACAATTGGCAACCCTACGCAAAGAAATTCGGCTATTGCAACATCGAACCCATCCGCAACAACGAAGCCGCCAGCAAATACATACTCAAATACATCACCAAAGATTTATCCCGATGCGTTAGCGAAACTAATGCCCACATGTACTATTGCTCACGAGGATTGCAAATTGCTGAAACATTGAAACAAGGACATTTGATAGTTAATTTTGAAGAAATATCACCTATTGCCTATGAAAACGATTACGTTGCCGTGGCAACAACATCATTGTACCACGAAAAACAAAGAATGTCAAGAGGTAATTTGCATGAATCTCCAATCAGCCATTGAGGAATTTCTCATCGACCAGCAAGTGCGCGGCAACAGCCCAAAAACCGTCCAGAACTACACACAAACCCTCGGTAGGTTCACCGCCTTTTCCGGCAATATTCCTACATGCGAAATTACCCACGCCCTGTGCAAGCGATATTCCCTACATCTTCGTTCGTCCGGGGTTTCGTCAAGTACAATGCAAACCTACATACGCTCTTTGCGCACATTCCTCACATGGTGTTACCACGAGGGTTACAACGCCGAAGATATCCCGCAGAAATTCCGAATCCCCAAAGCCCAGCGCAAAACCATAGACCCCCTAACCGATGATGAGATAAAGCGACTATTCGCATGCTTCAACCTGCGTACCCTCACAGGTGCACGCAATTACGCTATAGCGGCTTTAATGCTGGATAGTGGACTAAGGCTCAACGAGGTCATAACCCTCGAATTAGGCAATTTACACATCGCAGAGGGTTATGCCATCGTTAACGGTAAGGGCAACAAACAACGCATTGTGCCCCTGGGACTAAATACTAAACGTGCACTCATTCGCTATCTTGGTCGTGTGCCATCAATAGAACATAAGACACCATTGTTTGTAAAAGGCACACTTTATCCCATCAATTATGAAACCATTAAGCAGGTGTTTCGCAAGCTCAAAACCAAAGCAGATATACCCCGCTTGCATGCCCATTTGTTGCGACATTCCTTTGCCACACGCTATTTACAGCACGGTGGCGACATCTACAGCTTACAGCAAATTCTTGGCCATACCGGCCTTGAAATGGTCAAACGCTATGTACATCTTCTTCCCCAGCAAACCATAAGCAGTTTCCCTAAGTTCAGCCCCTTAGATAACCTTATGAGAAAATAACCAAAGCCATAGCTCACAAGTGATTGCGGGGTATGGCTCTTCTATTGGTGCATTTATATGCTAGGCTAACTCATTATTAGCAAGCGGGGTTTTTCTATGCACTAAAAATCTGCATAAAAACGCACGCAGCCCGTGTGGACTGCGTGCCAAAGACTTTTTACTAGATTAGCTAGATTAGCTAGATTGACCAACCAAAAATGCAGAGAATAGGATTGAGAATGCGGCGGAACCACGCAATTATCGCATTGAACCATGGTACAAGCCCATCTGCGGCAATGCCAGTGCTGTCGAACACACCGCCAAAGTTGCGGTCAAGGAAGTTCGCAAGTGAATGACCAAAATTGCGAATGAGAATCAGGTCACTGCTTCTCATGGCATCAAGCAGTGCCACCCAGTTGCGGTTGAAAGCATCCAACAGGCTTTGCCCAGCAGAAGTGAAAGCGCCAACCGTGCGGAAAATATTCATCAAGTGCCACAACACAGCATCCGGACCAGCGCCTAAGGTGAACACATCATATAGTGCGCGCACCACGGCATCGGCTTGGCGAACAAAGTCGTCACCCATGTCTAAGCCTTCGGCCAACATGTTGATGAATGTCACCATGTTATCCCGGAAGATGAAGTCAATGACGAACAGCAAAATTGGGGAGAACACATCATCGGGGTTAGGCACTAAACGGAACGCTGTTTGCCCATTTGCCGAAGTGAATTGCTCCAGCTCACCAGTGAGTAGAATGGCCAAGGTGTCGGCCGATAGGCTAAAGCTTCCACCAAGCAGTCCAGCAAGCATGTCAGCAAGACCTTGTAGCCCTTCAAAGCTCAACGGAATTCCCATCGGCTCCAAAAGCATGCCCAATAAGTCAACCGAGTAAATCGGGCGAACAGTATCTTGCAATACATTCACTGCGTGTAAGATATTATTAATCGCAACTTCCAAGCCACCGCTATAAGCAAAGTACACCAAATTGGGCAGTCTGCTCATCAGTTCATTGAACGGGTCGGCCAAAATAGCATCCACCACGTCAAGCAACGGGTTCACAATCGCGCGAATCAGCGCAGTGTCATCAGTCAAAGCAGCTAACTCAGCAGGCGTTGCCATATCTTGCACGCCCAAAGCTTCGAACAACGGCACGATACCGTAAGCATAACCTGCAGCACCGCTTGCACGGATACCCAACAGCCCAAATTCTTCTTCGCCTAGCAAGAAATCAAACAGCGGCGCAAGAGGAGTCAGCATTTCTACCAACGCTTCCACAAAGCCGTTGCGGTCGCCATCGGCAAAAGTGAATTGCTCGTCAGTGAAGTTAATCCAAGTCTCAAGGTCAATGCCGGTTTCATCGTAAAGCAGCGGCAAGATAGCGCCATTAAGCATTTCGTCTAGGCCAATTTCACCAATTGCTTCGCCAATCATACCAGTCAAGCCGTTCAGCAGATCGGCGGTATAAATGGTGGTGGAACCCAACACACTTTCCAGCAACGAGGCGATGATGCCTTCAATGCTCATCACTTGGCCATCCGGTGTTTGCAAGCCTAACAATCGCATGACGTTATCAATGAAAGTGTTGAAGTGTCGCGATAGGAAAGTTGCATCTTCTTCGGTCCACCAATCGGTATAGTGGTGTTCAGGGTTGGTGGTCACAAATTCGCCGTTAACTTCTTCCACAAAGCCCCAGCTGTATTCGCGCATGGCATAGAAGCCGCTGGGCATGGGGTTGAACAGTTCAACGAGTGCAGCAATCACTGAATCAGGGTCAGCCGTCATATTGTTGATGATCTCATCAACAAGCTCCGGCAGTTCAAGACCAACCATATCCAAGATAGCATCCAGTGCATCCGGGTTAGCCATCACCCCCGTCAAGTAACGAAGCAACGTCAGCACCACGTCACCCGAGTCGGCATCAATATACCAGCGATTGTTCGTGGCGGTTGTTGTGCGTTCTACAAATGTCACCACAACCACATCTTGCCAAGCAAATTGCTGTTGATATTCTAGCACCGGCACGTCAACCATTACTGGCACACCGTTGTCATAAACCGGGTTGCCATCGGCATCGCGCTGTTGCATAGACTCCGTGCCTACTTGTGTGTATTCAAATACATACACGCCATTGGCATCTAGCACAGGTAGCAGCTGCTGAATCGTTTCTTCAACGCGTTCCCACCAAGTCACAACACGCGGCGCGCGCACTGTGCTGCCTTCCGGGCCAATCACTACGCCTGATTGAATCAACTGACCAACCGGCAAGCGCGGCAAACGTGCACTCGGAAAACCGTTTTCATCAAGACCAAAGAGAGTTTCGCTCAACATATCAATAAGCAGGTCTGTGTCGCCAAGGAAATCCACATCCAAGCCACCGGCAATTTCGTCCCACACGTTCAGCGGCAAGGGAACATTGAGGTCATCATTGTTGATTGCGCCGCCAGCCAGCCCGGTACCGCGCAAGTCACAAGTCATCCCCACTGCAACTACCGTGGCACCGGCTTGCAACAGAACATTCACTTCCAACTGCCGTAGCATGTGGACAATCAAATCTGTGGCCATTGCGTAGACCAAGTTCGGCAGCGCCTGAGTAAGCATGGATAGCGGCCCAGACGGAAGCTCCTCAGTTACCAACCAAATGATGGGGCGGAAAATTGCCTCTGCCAATTGATGCGTGTTGGTCATGGCACGTAATTGCGTTGGTGTTGCTAACGGTGCATTGGTGATACCCAAAACATTTTCAAACAGCGGCACAATTACTTCGGAATAACCTAATGTGCCTTGCTCTACAGCAACCGTCAAACTCAAGCGTCCATCGCTTGCAGTCGCGGGGAATCCCATCCCTGTGGCGAGTGTGCTAATCGAAACCGCATCGCGGTTCATAATACGCGTTTCCGTTGCAGTTGGACTGTTACCAATAAATCCAGTGCCATGTTGTGTGGGCAATGGTTGCCCGGCAAGCAGCGCACGCAACAATGACCACACACCTGTTAATGCATAACCCGCTGCCCACAAGAAGCGTTCTTCGCGCGTGGCGTTGTACATCACGTGGCCTTCCCACGGTTCGTCAACACCCCAGTTGAGGTTAAGCACACCGTCAGCATCACGAAGATTCGGACAAGCCCAAATATTGGTAGGATAGACATTCCAAGCATAAGTTTGGTTCGCCGCCGTTGGCGCCGGTGCTGTTAGCGGAAGACCTTGCCAGTAACCCGCTGGCCGTGCTGTGCGCAATTGCGCAGCAACCGGTGCCAATGTCGCGCGGTCAGCTGCAGGCACAGCTTGCGGCCCGGTTGTTACTTCAAAGGCATTTGCCAGCATTTCGGGCAATAACCGCAGATGGAATTGCAGCGTGTTGCCGCCGTTTGACCAGTTCCAACCCGCGCGGTTTGGAGTTCCATTCGGACGAGTGAGAACATGACGCAACGAACCAAAATAAAGATTTTGCGGCAAAACTGTCATGCCTGCATCGGCAATCAAGTCTACAATCATGTCTCCCAAATCGGCCCATTCATCCTCAAATGCCGTCAGCACTTCGTGGTACAGCAACTCCACCAGCGTATTAACCAGCGCATCGCTCCACAGGCCATCCAGCATTTCTTCCAACATGTTATCCAAGGATTGACCAAGCAGCGCTTCCGCAGCATCACCGGTCAGTAGCGCATCCAGCGCCTCCACGGTGTTTGTCAGCATTTCATTGGTTACTTCAAAATCTTGGCCTTCCACGCGTGCCAAGTCGTCCGGCCGCGCATGGCGCACAGGATAAACATGTTCATAAGGCACATAGTTATGCCAAGCACCGCCACGCAAAAACGCAGTCAAATGCGATAGTGTGGTAACATATATCTGATTGTAGTCATGTATCAACGTAGGATCGTTGGCAAGATGACTTTGCCCAGCTTCCGAGTTAATCAGATGATTCCAAATGAGGGGTCTGTACATGTTATCTGCCCCGACCCAAACCATTTCAATCGAATTAACTGCGCGCCGTGCTTCCGACAAATTATCCCATGTGATTTCGTTGCCAAACTCCAGCGCAGAGTCAACCTGTGCACGCAAGCGCCCGGCCAACACGGCATAAATGGCATCAATAAATGCATCTGCCGGGGTGATTACGCTGTTGTAGAAGAAAAAGAAATCTACGTTCGACATACTACCCGCCAATGCATTCGCCTGCGTAATGAACACCGCACGGTTATTGTAGGCATCGCGTTGCCAGTCAATCAGGGTTTGTGTAGGTTGATTCAAATCGCGACGTATGAATTCCAAGAACCATCTTTGCATCTCACGTGCAGATGACTGCAATAATCCGCGGTTCAATGCTTCTTGCTCTAACGCATACAGGAATTCAGCTACCCAAACCGTGCCTTCGGGGAACACTTCCGCTATATCGGCATCGTCAAACGTGCCCAAGCTGGCAATGTAGCCCGCAAACAGCATAATCAGCGTTTCTAGGCGCGCATCTGTCAGCGCCTGCAACGCGTTCGGTTCAGCCACCAAATCAATATAGTTGTCTTCAATGGCAACGCGTAGACCCCAAAGCTCGCGCAAATTTATCCACGTTTGCAATGCTGCAATTGCTTCTTCAATGGCCACAAGGTCTGTGCCCAAATGATAGTGCACAATTGCGGCCTGTGCGGGCGGCATTGAAACAAGTTGCTCATGGTGGAACAGCGCCTGCGCCAACAAGGCAAGCGATTCGCTAAACGTTTGACCATAGTGTATTTCGTCCACTAAAATGTCATAGTTAAAGCCCGGATCATCCATGCCGCCGCTGTCGGGATGGAAAAACTCTCTATTGGCACGCAGCCTGAAAATAAGCTGCGCCGCAAGCGCCGCTGTCATAAAGTCCTGCACAGCTTCAAAGTCTGCTGTACCAAACAGGTTTTCCATTTCTTGCCCGTTCAGTGCGCTATTGTTGACCACCGCAGAATAAATTGCCGCATTGTCAGCAACTAAATCATTCACTTCACTATAGGTAAGCACAAGCGGGTCGGTGTCTATCAAGCGCGGCGAACCAACTAAGAAGTAATCTTCAAACGCAATCAGGTTACCCGTCAGCGTGTTGCTGTTCACCGTGGTTGGATTAGCAAATGTTGCAGTATTAAAACCCCAAAAAGAGTCATTTTGGGTATGACCTTGGTTACTACCACGACCCGAGTTCCAGCCCCAGCTCATGCGGGTTTCCACGCCGCCAGTGGCATGTGCCGCACGCACTTCGGTCATGTTGGCAAAACCGGCCAAACGAAATGCACCGATTTCCGTCACGTTAAACTGCAAAGAACCTGTGTTGTCACGCGCTGTGCGCGGTTGGCTTTCGGTGACAGGCGGATCGCCTAAGCGGTCTATCATCCAAGAATAGTGCATATTTTCACTGCGCAGATGAATACCATTGCGTCCATCGCTGTCCGCACCCGAATAATTCGTGTTCAACAACACGTTGGTTAGCGCAGCAATCAGCACGCCTTGGGGCGAGCGCGCCGCAAAATCATAGTAGCTCAACAGCCCACGCCACATGTTCGACCACCACGTAAATGGGAACGGCGAAGCATTCGTGTTCGGGCTTAGGTTTGCGTTGGTGGCAAACCCGGGGGTTTGCACTAGCGCATAAAACGCCTGTGCGATGGCAAAGATGTGCCCACCATCGGATTCATCGAAAAACCGTGGGTTGTATGCCCGGCCACCGCGATCGGTGCCCTGTTGGGCTTGGTTGCCAAATGTGCCGCCGCCGGTGCCGCGGGCATGCGCTTGGTTCACGTGGGTGTCTGCATGACTCCACTGGCCAATCCCACGTGGCGAGTTGGTGTCAAACGCCCCAGCCGCAGCGGCAGCATCAAACGCTGCCCCCAAATTGGCAAAGGCTTGCTGCAGCGCCGGGCTTCCGGTGTAGTTGGCATGTGCACGAATGGTATCGCCATAGGTGGCCGCCACCTGCACACTAAACACCACACTCAGGCCCGTCATTACCATCACTATGGATAATAGGATAGCAAGCGCCCTTCTTGTCTTCTTCATGTAGTAATCCTCCTTCATTGCTTAGAAACGCGGAAATACTTACGGTTATCTCTAATTATAGCTTAAGCAAACACGTTTGTCAATACAGTTTACGAAAAAATTTCTTTTTTGTGAATAATGACAAAATCTATGTGACTTAATATCTTGACAATTTGCTGGCTATGTGTTACAATACCTTTAAATTGAAGAAAGAAGGTTAAACTAGCCAATGAAAAAGCTTGTTTTGTTGTGCATGGCAATGTTGCTATTGCTGCCCCTTGCCGCTTGCCGTGACCTCACCGAACTGCAACGCCCGTTTGACGTGCAGCATTTTTTGCCTGACGACGCACAAATTTTGAATCAAAACGATGGCATGCTATTGTTCGATATACAAACTCATGAGCCCCAAGCCACATTTGATGCCTTGCTGGATGACTTTGAAGAAACTCTATATTTCTTGCAAAACTGGCAAGAAATTTCACGCGAAGATGAAGACGGCCTTTTTGTCATCGAAGGTATTTATGGCGAAAACAAAAACAGGCTCACGATTAGCGTGCGGCAAGGCGACTATATTGTGCGTGTGCTGTTGGGTTTTATGGATGAAATGCGATAAGGAGTTCAAAATATGATAATCGCACAATTCCCTTTTATTTATGCCACTGTCAACGCCATTGGCGTGCTGGCACATGTCTTGTGTGCATTGGGGTTGATTTTGTTCGCATGGCGAAAGCATGCAAAAGCAAGCGCTGCCACCACTTGGCCCACCTGGAAACCTTGGCGCTATTTCGGCAAAACCGAACGTTGCCGATTTAACCCTATCACCATGACCATGTGCTATGGCGTTGCCATGGGCGTGCTAGCGGTTTCATTGCGTTGGGTCGATTTCATGTTTAATCGCGCCGTCATTCGCGGCGAAGTGAGGCACTTTCCCGGCTCAACCGCCTTTGCCGGTGGGGTGTTGGTGTTTTTCGCCGTCATATTGATATTATCGCCGTTTTTCTCTGGCAACGGTAAACCGCTGCGGCAGTTACAGCTATTTATGCCCGGCCTAGCGTTGCATCATGCGTTCAACCGCACTGCCTGCCTGTTGGCCAGCTGTTGTTATGGCGTTCCGCACCGTTTTGGTATCGTTTTTCCCGATATTTCAGTGCCCAGCATTGTCTATGCACCGGGCACACGCGTCTTCCCCAGCCAGGCCATTGAGGCTGGAGTGATGCTATTGCTATTTGGCGCGCTATTGTGGTTGCAGCTGTGTGGCAAACGCCATTTGCCGATTTTCCCGCTGGTGTTTGGGCTAACCGGATTTTTGCTGGGCTTTATGCGCAGCCCAACACTTGAACCCTTGCCGCCAATGTTCGGCTGGCTTTACCCCACACCACTGGCACATTTAATGGTGTTCTGGGTTGGTATAGCGCTGCTGGTCCTCATGCTACTACACAAACACTGGCTCGATAACCCCGCCCCGCCCCCGTGTGGAATCGAACCCAAATCAGCATAGCAATCTCCCGCTTTACAGCACGTAAAGCGGGAGAATTTTTGCTCTTTTATTTTAAAAACAAGCATGCAACTTCCTTCGCATGGGTGTGAATCACATCGTGCCGCGCGCCGGCAACGGCCACTTCACGTACATCTTTCCCAAACAGCTTTGCCCAGCGATTTCTCGCCCTAGCATGCCGCAACGCGGGGTCATCTTCTCCATAAACCAACGTGATGGGTGCGGCAATGTTAACTCGGCGATTCTTCGCCAATACACGCAAAAAATGGCGGGCATCAGCCTGCAGCTGCGCAATTTCTCGCTGTCCCAGCTGCAATGGCCGCGCACTAAGCTTTTGCAACGCACGGTTCGTGCCTGCATGTCCGCGCAATGTCCACGGCCGCAGCCAGCGGCCATAAATACGTGCCAGCGGCGGCGGCGTGCTAGCCACCAGCACCAAGCCTACGCAACGCTCACCGAGCTGCTGTGCTAAGGCAATGGCCAGCCCGGCACCCACACAGCTGCCCGCTACCACTATCCTGCCTTGCGGCAATTGCATGGCGATTTCCTGTGGGTTTACATGTGCAGTTCGGGCAGCATAAAACGGCAAATCAACTTTGCGTGCAACATCTGCCCACGCGCCAAACCCGCCGCCGCCATAGGGGATTGCAACAATGGCAGGTTTTGTGGGGATGGTAATTTCGCCGCCAGCAAGTTGCACAACACTCGGGCTTTCCTCGGCACGCTCTGCCAGCTTGGCCAATGCTGCAAAGTCAGCAGCGGTGTAGAAATCCGCCACGCGTAGCAGCATCCCTTGTTGCTCAAGCGTTAGCGTCAAGCTCACAATATCAAGAGAACTCAGCCCGCAGCGTGCAGGCGGTTCATCTAAGCTCGGCGTGCGACCAAGCATACTGTGCACTGCCGCCATAAGTGCAATTTCCTGTGCCGTCACAGGCTGCAAATGGTCGCTGGTTTGCACGGCGATTACGGGCAACGCAGCGCGTTCGAGCTTACCATTTGCGCTCAGTGGAAATTCGGCAATTTGCACAATTTTTTCAGGCAGCATATGCACAGGCAGACGTTGCTGCAACATATGTAGTGCAGCTTGCTCATCAAACTGCTCTGCTATGACATAACCCCATAGCCGCTCATCAAATTTGACCGCTGCACGTGCCACGCCAGGCAACTGTTCCATTTCCCGCTCAATTTCGCCCAGTGCCACGCGCTGTCCACGGATTTTTACTTGATCATCGCCACGGCCATGGTAGAGAATCTGCCCGTCGGCGCGCAGACTGCAGACATCGCCGGTGCGATAGGGCTGCGGCAGCCTTTGCGCCACCTGCGCCCCGCCAATCACCAACTCGCCACGCTCACCCGGCGGCAACGGCTGATCATTTTCATCACACACCTGCGCAATGGTATTCCACACCGGCCGCCCAATGGGGATTTCATTATCCCCCGCTTTGCAAGCATAATGCAGTACATCAACCGTGCATTCTGTGGGGCCATAAAAATTAATCAGGCGTGCATCGGTGGCCGCAAATATCTCGTAAAACCGCGCAACCAGCGCCGGGGTTAATGCCTCGCCGCTACAAATCACCTGCTCCAATGGCGGCAATTCACCCTGCAAACTATTCAACCACACTGCCAGCATGCTGGGCACAAAATGCACTGTGCGCACGCGGTATTCGCGCATGAGTTTCGTCAGACGGCGTGGGTCTTTCTCTGCGTTAGGTTCGGGCAGGCATAGCGTAGCTCCCGACATCAGCGGCATCCAAAGCTCCCATGCGCTCACGTCAAACGCTAGGCTGGTTTTTTGCAGCACGATCTCACCCGACTGCAATGGGTAATTGGCCTGCTGCCACAGCAGCCGATTAGCCAAGCCCGCATGAGTCACGCGCACCGCCTTGGGGCGCCCAGTGGAACCACTGGTATACATCACATAAGCCAAATCGGTGCCGTCAAGTTCGCGCACTTGTTCGCGCATAAAGGCGACACGTTCGGGCGGGTAATCAGGCAGTATTGGTAAATATGCACACCCAGCTTTCCAAATGCCCAGCAAGCGCGGCATTAATTCCAAACAGCGAGGTAACTGCACCGGCACCACCTGTCCAGACTCATCGATTTCGTTTGCGATACTCGTTGCCCACTCATCCAGCTGCGCATAAGTGAGACTTTCGTCGCCGCAACACACAGCAATGGCCTCAGGTGTAGCACATACTTGCTTTTCAACACAATCAAGCACCGTCTTTGCTTCTATCTCATGTTTTGTTTGGTTAAGTTGTGCCCACGCGGCTTTGTCTTCATCACACAATAAATCAAGCGCTGCAATAGCTGTTTCAGGCGATTGCATGGCGTTAGTCAGCAGGGTCATCAATCGTGCGTGCAAGCGTTGCACATCTTGCTGCGTAAATTCAGCCAGCAGGTAATCATACGCCAGCGTTAGCCCACCAGTATTGTCCACATCGCTCACATGCAACTGCAAGGTTTCCACCTGCGCACCGCTAGTATACAACCGTGAGTTTTTAAGGTTACCCTCCATCCCCGTCCATGCAGCATTGTAGTAATTCACTACCACATCATACAAGCGCGGTTTATTCAGCGCACGCAACAGCTCCGGATAGCCAAAGCCCTCGTGACGCACCGCACCAAACAGTACTTCTTGCCCCACATGTGCAGCAGTCAAAAATCCCGCCTGTGGATTAAATTGCATGCCCAGCGGCACGGTGCCCGCAAACATGCCCATGGTTTGTTTATCCACTGCACCTTTGCGGCCCAGCGTGGTGGTGCCCAGGCAAACTTCCTGCTGTCCACGCATGCGATACAAATAAACCCCCATAGCTGTGGTGAATAGGTTAAATAGCGAAAGCTTGTGCGCAGCAGCAAACTCGCGTAGCGGTGTCGCCTGCACAGGCGTAAGATGAACCTCGTGCCGTGCAGCAGTGAAATCAGCGGTGGCTTGTTTAGCCAGTAGCACCGGGCTTGGCCAATTAGCAAAAAGTTGCAGCCAGTAGGCTTTATCGCGGGCATATGCCGAACTTTGCAGATAAGCCTGCTGCTTTTCGATATGTCGCACAAACGAGGGACTTTCAACATGCTGTGGATTGTAATAATATAGATACAGCAGATTTGCGCAGCGCGACAGCGTCCAAGCATCGCAGATAATATGATGCAAGCGCAACAATGCTCCGCAGCGGTTTTCACCCACGGTCACCACCGTAAATTCATACAGTTGTTCATGCAAATCCATGGGCTGTTGGGCTTGCTGCGCGGCCCAGCTTTCCATGGCTTGCTGGGTGGCAAAGTGCCTCACCGCAAAGGTCTGCGGCGTGTGCGGAGCAATATATTGCCGACCCTGCGGCGTAATACATAGCCGCAGAGCATCGTTAGTTTCTACAATGAAATTAAGCGAAGCCTGCGCAGATGCTTCACTAAGTGTTTCGTCAAACCATGCTGTGCCAGCAATAACCGTGGCCTGCGGCACAAAGCGATGCAGGTCGAAAATCCGCTGTTGCGCGGGGGTAAGTGGGTAATACTGCATACCTATCCCCCCTACATCTTGCTTTTTGTTTCGTCAATATATCGTACCACATCGCCTGCATTTTGCAGCTGCATGGCGGCTTGGTAGTCCACGTCAATGCCAAAGTGTTGTTCCACGGTCGCCACCACCACAGCCAAATCATAGGAATCCACGCCCATGTCGTCAGTCAATTGCATGTCTTCGGTAACAACAATGCTATCGTCGCCCATGTGTTCTCGCACAATGGCCTGGAATTGTTCTAATGTTGTCAAAGCAACCTCCTGCTTGTTTTTCTTTTAATTATAGCACAGCACGTAGGGCTTGTCAAAGAATATTTACATTTGGTGGGTTGTACTTTGCAAAAAAGTGTGATATAATAAGGGGAACAATTAATAGGACGAATTACATACACGCAGAGACTTACATGATAAAAATTTAGGAGGGTTCACATGAAAGAAAAACTCAGCCAACTACCTAAGGGCAAGAAAATTGGCATCATCGCCGTGTGTGCGGTGCTGGTGTTGGCCTTGCTGGGCGGCACGATATGGCTGGTCGCTCAGCCACGCAGTGCTGTGGACTTCAACAACCTCACCGAGCAAGACATCAACCGGCTATATCGTCAGCGCACCACCAGCGACCGCCGTGGCAATGTGCCCCGTGCGCTCAACACCTTGGTGGGGCAAGTAGAAACCAACCTTGTTGCCTATAACAGCTCGCGCGTTATTGCCTATGTGCTGATGCCGGACGAAGAAATGCCCGAACGCCCGCCATTCATTGACCAGCAGTTTTTGCTCACCGACCGCGAAACTCACGGCCAACTACACCTGCAAGATTTCGATATACAACGTGACATGATGGTGCACGCACTCACCAAGCTTGCACTGACAGATAACCTGTACGAAGTACGCTTTACCGTGGAATTTGTTGAATTACCCGAAGGTACTACTTTGCAACAATACCTGCGACAAAACAGGCAACCACAAGTGCACGGCGCTTACAGCATTCACTTCACCGCTG
>Ga0131853_10005694_pt1 | contig 22501 bp, 5 predicted proteins | sample TergutLab28metaG_FD_92764 | JGI IMG/M metagenome (GOLD analysis project Ga0131853, IMG submission 92764) | Labiotermes labralis P1 segment gut microbial communities from Petit-Saut dam, French Guiana - Lab288 P1 (version 2) (version 2) | ecosystem: Host-associated > Arthropoda: Insects >... | reverse complement strand
GCTATGCCGCCACTCCATTGATTGTTGCTTTGTCTCCGGGTCATAGTGATATAACCAGGTTTCGTCCATGGTCACCAATCGCGGCGGGAAATCATTTGGATCGCGCCGAAAATTTTCAAAATTTGCTCAGACGACTGGCACCGTTGACGATTTTAATTCGCGTTCAGGCATTTCGGGACCCACTTCGCGGATAGCTTCCGCTTATCCTAATCTTCATGAATGATGGACCCGGACCCAACCCGCTCACGTGAGAAGCCCAGTTGCTCAGCTATTGATTTAGACGAAATTCGGCGGTCTTCCGAGATTAGCTTGTACATTTGATCAATAATGGTCAATGTTTTGTTTCGTCCAAGACGAGGCGCATCACAGGTAGAAAAATCACCACGGTTAAACTGGGCCACCCAGTTTTTGACGGTGGCATATGATGGTGTATATTCGCCTAATGTTTATTTCAGAATGGAGTGAATTTCCTTTGGCGCCTTGCCTTGCAAAAAAAAAAAATACTTGATGACAGCTCGCGGTTCCATGTTGAAATTGCGCGCGTCGCCTGACATACTACCTTTCAGCCTCTGTAAGAAAAACAATCTTGCAATTCGGCACATGAACAAACCCGTCTTTTCAACAACACTATTGATTCCGTTATACGACATCGAGAAGTAGGTCGCGCTAAGGACTTATTAGCACACCCTCGTACTTAAAAGCCATTATCTTCTGTATTTTAAGAATTAATTCTGTAGCGAGGCTTTAAATTACTAATAAAGAAACCATTGCACTGAAACGCTGAATAAACTTCAATTTACAATTCAGTGTAAATGATGCCAAGTAAATAAGTGAAACTCACACGATTATAATCATATTGTGTTACAGGAAAGAGGAAGAAAACGCTATCACAAATAATGTAGAATGTAACATGGCAACAGCAAATTACCACTTACTTTATAGTTTTTAATATGAAATAAAATACTTTTCCGGCTTAGAAAGCCATCATATGGTGGTAATAACTTTAAAAACATTAGAAAAAATTTAAACCAAAATATTAGCCTTTAAGACCGAAGAATTTTATATTTAATATTGAAAGTTACGGTGAGGTGTGAAAGAGAATAAAATATTTTGCTCATATCTTTCATTTTTGTTGCTTTGCCTTAAAGTCTTTAACATATTTAGAGATTAAGTTCCTTCCGAAACGTAGGAACGTATCTGCTCAACTAGAGGATTTGTCCCCTAATGACTTCAAATGTCATACAGTAGCTACAAACTTGCGAAATTTGATGGGCATACAGCGACGTTGAAGAAGGCTCGAAATGTAAGATGACTTGATAGCAAACATAGCCTAATTCAGGCCTGAGGAGATTTTTGAGACCGCGTTCCTAAATTGAAACAAATTTAGAACGAATACTCTCGCGTGCCTTGGGAATTTTGAAGAGCAAAATAAAGTCTTGAAATCTTCCATAATTATTGTTACTAACTGCATTATTATAATAAATGCATATTATGATTGTATAACTTAATTCATTTTATGATTATTATATTTCTAATGAAGGCTTCATCAAGGAAAGCGATAAGAACAATCTGTGGCAGTAAATTTTCTGGTGCTGCTTCCTGTTTCAAAAGAATAATGTAACGTTCTGTCCAATGTCACATATTCGCCCAGTCACCGCCAGGTCGGCGCTCCAGTGATAAATACCCTGTCAACATTTCGCACCGCTCCCGATCTGTGTAAAAATGTTTCACACACAGTGTTACTTGGTAGCAACAGTAATTCATATACAATCTGTATGTAATCAAATACATATATGTATATGTACACATATTCTTTTACAATATCGAGACGGTGGATTGGGACAGCAGTGTATGCCGCGTGTAAAGGAAATATTTCCTCGTGTCGTAGGTTCGACATAACTGGCCTCGATGCTTAAAACTCTAGGAATGATTTTTCTTTTTTGCTGTCAAGAGCTCCTTTCCATCGCTGTTAGGAGACTTACTTCTTAAAGCGTATCGTCACTTGACAGTTCTTCATGATCCTACGGGAATACATTTCAATTGCAATGCTGTCCGGATTGTGTCTAACTGATTTGTGGACAGTCACAGTCCACCAATGATCGCTGTCCAGCCGCAATTATCGTTCTGTTGACCAGATATCTTACCTTGCTATTTTCCCGACTTGTCGCAGCTCACAGACAGACTGTAGCATTGCTGGTTTTTACAAGTTCTGTAATTGCTTGTCGAGTGTGAACTTAAACTCTCCAGTTATGTGAATATTTTAAACACCGAATTGGTACAAGTTCTTACGAACTTACAAGATTAAGTAACAGTGCAAATTGAACACCAAGTTACTCTAAAAATTTATTAACTTTGACAGCGGTAGCCTGAAGCATAACGAAATGCCATTCTTTTATATGGCCATAATACTGATTTTGTGGTCTAATTTTAACCACTTCAGAACAGATTATTTATCTGCTTTGAGCACTCACGATTTCCTTCGCAACTGTACGCAAAATATGAATGCAGGTTGTTTGTAAATATATATATATATGTATGTGTGTGCCCGCGCGCATGCTTATGTGCAAGGGTCCATAAATTTTCGAAAATCTGAGACAACACAAAATCTAAACGCCAGGTATTTGAGAACAAGTAACTTTCCAAATAAGGCTCAAAAACTGCGTAACTATGAAGGGTTTCGTCGCCATGCAGGCTGGCACCTGTCATTTGAGCACCCCTGCTAAATGACGGTAAAAGCAGCCTATTGCCTGTAACTAACTTAAATTAGTGATGAAATCAATGATAAGTCGATTCTGTTTATCACTCTTTATTCTAAGTTACCACACGAATATAATATTTCAAGTTTTCTCGGCGGTGAGTGTGCTGGATTGTGACGCCGTGTAGTCTTGGAGGTGAGTGCCAACGTTCCGACAGAGAAAACTACATCCAATATCATATTTATCTCTTCGAGGCTACTGAAATATCTATAATTCATAGCCGCCTAGAAGATTTCGATTTGTCACAAGTAGTAAGCATGCTACTTTGGGCGAAATTGGCATCACAGTCACGTGATGTAAACGAATAAGGCGGCGATGTCAACGACAGTGGACCAGAAGTGACGTCACGTGTTAACAAATATGGCGACCGGTGAACTAATTAATATGTAAACAAATATGGTGGGGGTAAACTGATGTAAAATAATGACGTAGTATATACACAAATATGGTGTAGACTTTGCCAGACAGCGTGGCGCCTTAACCTAACTTACCCGTTTGAGGGTTAGATAGCGTGGCGCCTGACGCCATTTTGAATGAGCGCCATTTTAAAAACGTATTATTTCGAATTACGCTACTTTGAATATGGCTACCAGCGTTCTAGTTTTTAAATTAAAACCTAAGTTTAAATTTTAATTGGTTCTAAAATCCACCATAATTACAATATGGCTTCCAGCGCGGTATTTTTAAATAAAAAACTAGTTTTAAATATTGCTATTTTGAATTCCGCAATTCTGAAACCAAAATTAAACATTTCTCGCGAGGTACTTTTAAACTTTATATGACCTTATATAGTTGGAACAGAGTTGGCTGAAGCGGAAAGATACCAAACTCAGTTGAAAGATTGTAGTTTCGAAACCTGCGGTTTAACCGTATCTTCTTTTAAAAGGACCCTATCCCAGATATACTCTAATAAGGAAATATAAATAAAAGACAATTTTCTAGCAACTGATAAAATTTTGAACCGACTGTGGTCTTCTTCCCGTAGGTGTGCAACGAGTTGAAACTTAGCGACTCGCTGTTTACCCCAGGCCAAATCCGTGCGCGTTAATGGGCCACTTAGAACTGTTTGTTTACGCCGGGTCATACTCAAAAGCGTTAAAGTCTGACTTAGAACTGTTTATTTACCAACCAGACCAAATACATTGGCGTTAATGGCACACGTATAAATGTTTGTTTACCCACAGATCAAATCCATTATCTGTATTTAACCACTTATAACTGTCTTGTTAATCCCGGGCGAAATCCTTTAAAATACCATTAGGATGAAAATCACAAACACATTAAAACCCCATCAGAGCTTATAATTTTAAATATATTAAGGTGTGTGCGGGAGGACAATAAATTGATATGCTATGGCTAAACTACAATATTCTGCATCGTGCTTCTGCGACGTTAAGAGCCTTCGCCAACTACAACAATCTGTTAAAATATTCTGCGTTTCACAACTGTGTTCCAGCTAGAGCTGATATAATCAAGTGTAACAACCTGTTGTCAGCTACCATATTCAGCGATATATACTCTGCTCGTGATACCAGCTACTGAAACATATTCATGTGCAAACTGAATCAGTTGAGCTCGTTTGTTCAAGTAAGTGGTACTTCAAAATATTAAACAACGGCGAACAAATAATTAATGAATAGGAATGGAGATATACCTTTTGCTCAAGCCCCTCTTTAAGCAGGGAAGATAAGGCATTCCCTAGCAGAAAAAACACAGTGTCGGAACAGACATCCTTTATGATTTTGGACGATATTTCAAATACTTTTGCAAAGTTTAATACAACCGGGTGTAGTTTGATCATTAAATTTAAATCGCTGGATGAAAATCAAGAACCCACAACATATCTCAGGGAATGCATTACTGCATTATCCAATTACCTAGTAGACGAAATACCATAGAGAGATTTGATTGGGTTGAGAATCCGCAATACTGGGAATGTGCAGGATAAATTGGTTTGCATTAGTTTGCGCCGCCGGGTCGAGATTAAGCCTGATGTAGTCTGAGCCGTAATCGGGAATGTCATTTAAAGCAACGCTAGTTTTGGTTTGACTGACCGTCTCGAAGTGCATTGCGACCATGTGAGTATACCTTTCGGAAACGGTATTGTTAAGACTAATGGGCGCTGGTTGGATGTTACGAGTGCAATAAAAGAAATATTGTTGTAGTGACTGATGCTTTAAATATATGGCTTATGAACTTATTATCGCTATTGCCCAGGTGAATAATGACCCAAAGTACGCATCATATTGGCAACGTAGATGTTTTAGAAACATGTTGAAAATCTCTTGGAGGCTTCCGGTGTTGCTTTACAAAATGGCGAAGGCCTTGGAAAACTTCGACAGTTTCAGGAGTACCTTTCGGATTACAAAATTGTTGTGTTCGCTTTGAGCCCTAATAGGGTTATGTTTAGTTGTTTTCCCATTCGTTCAAGAAACTGTATTTACTATATGACCGGGACTCCGTGCACTATAATGTAATTACCAACCTTGAGGGTTCAACGCCGAAAAAGTGCATATGTAACGGATGTGGCACTCTATATGACTTTACACACAGATGTGAGAAAGTTTTTCGTTTTTGTAATGGTCCATCACCCTGCACTAAAGACCAGACTAAGAATTGTGATACATGAAACAGGTTTGTGAGAAGTGTTTCCAAAATCATTTAACACTCAAAGTCAAAGGCAAGTTTGTAATTCAGTAGAGACAGGTAAGCCGGAGTGCGAGAAGAATTGAAAATTAATAAGACACAATAAAATTACAGCTCAAGGACGTAAAGTATATTTCTTTAGTGTCTTGTCCTGGTCATGTCGGTAGATGTTTGTTGTACAAGAATTACTTAGAATAATTAGAAGCCAATGTAATATAGTCAAAAAATATCCCGTAGAAATGTATTGCTATCCATTGAACTGGTAATGTCGGATTGGTTTTGTTGTGCGAGGAACAATGTGAATTGATACGACACAATATAATGTGTCAGGTAATGTACGTAAGCGATATATTTTTAATTGTTGGCCTGGTAATGTCGGGATTTGTTTGTTGTGCGAGAAGCAGTGAGAAATTTTACGAGCCAATTTAATATTATCAGTTAACGTAAGTAAGAATTATTTTGTTTAAATGATATCCTGATAAGTTAGTAATGTGTTTGTTGTGTGAGAAGCACTGAGAATTAAACGAGTCAATGTAATGTGTCAGATCTTGCACGTAAGAAATATTAGGTTTAAATCTTTTCCCGGAAATGTCGGTACGATTTGTGCGAGAAATACTGAGTACTTGTACGAGCCAATATAATTATATCAGGTAAAGTACGTTAGAAATGTTTCGTATAATTATTTTCCTGGTAATGTCGGTATGTGTTTGTTGTACTAGTAGATCTGAGATATGAAAGAAGCCAATGTAATATTGTCTGGTAATATACGTAAAAAATATTTTGTTTATCTGTTTTCGTGTTAAAACCGGTATAATTTTATTGTGCGAAAATAACTGAGAACTTTTATGACCCAAATATTGTGTCAGGTTATGTACGTAAGATTTTTTTTTACCTGTTTTCCTTGAAATATCTGTATGTGTTTCTTGACCGACAACCTCTGTGAATTCATATGAATCAATATAATAATTTTAGGATGTTTAAGTATAAATATTTTAGAACTCTTGTCCTTGTAATGTCGCTATGTATTTGTTGTGCGAGAATCACTGTGAATTGGAATGAGCCAATGTAATGTGTCAGGATATACACGTAAGGAATATTTTGCTTAAATATTTTCCTGGTAATGTCGGTATGTGTTTGGTGCGCGATAATAAATGAGAAAATTTTCCTGTCATTATAATATTTTCAGTTAATGTATGTAAAAAATATATTATTTTTCCCTTTTCCTGGTAATATAGCTTTTTTTGTGCGAGGATCAAAGATAATTGCTACGAGCCATCGTAATATTATATGGGAATGTAAGTAAATTATTTTTATTATTATCCTGGTAATTTCTCTATGTTTGTTGTGCGGGAAGCACTGAGAAAAGATATGATCCAGTGTAAAATTGTCAGGGAATATACGTAAGATCTGTTTCATTTTTCTCTTGTCGTGTTAATAAAGGTACGCGTTTGTTGCTCGAGAAGAACTGAGAAATGTTACGAGATAATTAAATATTTCCAGGCAATGTACGTAAGAAATGTTTTGTTAAGTGTTGTTCTGGTAATGTCGGTTTGTGGTTGTTTAACGAGAAGCACTGAGAAATTTTAGTCCAGATAGAGTATGTCAGGTCATGCAGGAAAGGAAATATTTGTTTAAATCGTTGTGAGAATAGCCTGAGAATAGGTACGAATTAATATAATTTATCAGGACATGCAAGTAAGAAATATTATGTCTAACTGTGTTCCTGCTAATATCAGTATTTTTTTGTTGTGCCAGAAATATGAGAAATTTTAGGATCCAATAAAATGTTGCTAGGTATTGAACGTAAGAAATATATTTTTATCTGTTGTCCAGGAAAAGGCGATAATTATTTGTTGTGCGAGAAGCACAGAGAATAGTTACGAGCAAATGTAATGTGTCAGGTCATGAATAAAAAATTTTCTTTTTTTAAACTTTTCCTGGGAATATTCGGCATGTGTTTGTTGTGCGGGAAACACTGAAATATTTACGACCCATTATTATATTTTCAGGTTACGTAGGTAAAATTATTTTGTCTAACTGTTTTCCTTGTATTGGGTTTAGGAGTTTATTGTGCAAGAATCACTGGAAATTTGTTCGTGACAATGGAATATTTTCACGTAATTTACGTAAGAAATGATTTGTAACTTCGGGAAGAGTTTGTTGTGCGAAAAGCATTGAGAAATTTTACGAGCCAATTTTATATCGTCACTTAATATACGTAAGAAATGCTTTGTTTATCTGTAGTCTTGTTAATGTCGATACGAGTTTGTTGTGCGAGTTTGTTGTGCGAGGGAAACTGAGAATTGTAAAGACCAATGAAATGTGTCAGGTCATGCACTTAAGAAGTATATAGTTTCAATGATTCCTGGCAATGTCGTTATGTGTTTCTTGTGCGAGAGGCACTGATAAATGTATGAGGCAATATAATATTTTCAGCTATGTTACGTATGAAGTATTTGAATAACTGAACTCCTTGTAAAGTCGGTATGTGTTTGTTGTTTTAGAAGGACACAGAAATGATACGGGCCAATATTATATTATCAGGTAACATGTGTAAGAATTAATTTTTAACTCTTTTCTTGGCAATTTCAGTATGAATTTTTGTGCGAGTAGCACTGAGAATTATTAAGAACCAAGGTAACATTGTAAAGAATTGTACGTAAGAAATATTATGTTTATCTGTTTTCTTGGTAATGTAGTTAATTTTGGTTTTTCTAAAAGAAAGAAAAATTTTTACAAACTAATATAATGTTCCAGTAATGGGACATAAGTAATATTTTTTCAAACTTTTGTCCTGTTAATATCGGCATGTGAGTGTTGTGCAAGAACAACTGACAATTGTTACGAGCCAGTGTAAAATTATGAAGTAATTTACGTAAAAATATTTTGTTTAATTTTGTCTCAGTAATATCGCTATGTGTTTGCTGTGCGAGGCGCACTAAAAATTTGTAGGAGCCGATGGAATTTTCTCGGGTAATTTACGTAAGAAAAGTTTTGATTAACTGCTGTCCAGATTATGTCGGTGTGTTTATGTTGTACGAAAAGCAATGAGACTTATTACGACCCAATACATTGTGTCAGGTCATTGACGGAAAAATATTTTTTGACTATTTTCCTGGTAAATTCGATATGAAGTTTTGATAGAGAATCACTGAGAATTGTTACGAGACAATGAAATATTGTCAGGTAATATACATAAGATATATTACGTTTAATTGTTGTCCTGGTAATGTCGTTATAGATTTGTTGTGCGAGAAATACTGAGAAATAATATGAAACAAATTAATATTTTGATGAAATGTAGGTAAGAATTATTTGTATAATTTTTGTCCTGTTAAAGTCGGTGTGTGTGTGTTATGAGAGAAAGACCGAGAAATTTTACGAGCCAACGTAATATTGTCAGGTGATATATGTAAGGAAAGTTTTGTTTAACTGCTTCCTGCTAAATTCGGTAAGAATTTGTTGTGCGAGAATCACAGAGAAATGGTACGAACTCTTTTTATGTGTCAAGTCATGCACGTAGGAAATATTTTGTTTCATAGTGTCGTGGTAAGCTCGGTATGTGTTTTTGTGCAAGAAACGCCGAGAATGTTTCGACACAATGCAATAATTTTGAGTAATATACGCAAGAATTATTTTTTAACTGTTGTCCTGGTAATGCCGATATGTGTTAGTTGTGAGAGAAGGATTGAGAAATATTAAGAACCAACGTAAAATTATAAGGTTATGTACGAAAAATATTTTGTTTATATGTTGCTCTGGTAATGTCTGTATGTGTTTGTTTTGCGAGAATCACTGAGAAATTTTGCGAGGCAAAGAATTATTTTCGTGTAGTGTACGTAATAAATGTTTCCTTAACTGTTTTCTACATACTTTCCGTATGTTTCCGTTGTGCAAGAAGATCTGAGAATTTTTACGAAACAATGTAGTGTGTCAGGTAAATTAAGTAAAAATAATTTGATAAAATATTGTCTTTTTAAATTTTTATGTGTTTGTTATGCGAGAAGCACTGAGGTTTCATATGAGCCAATATAATATTGTTAGTAAAATACGTTAGAAATGTTTTGTTAAATGTTGTACTGGCCACTTCGGTATGTGTTTGTTGTGCGAGAAGCACTGCGGAATGGTACGAAGCAGTAAAATGTGTCAGGAACTGCACATAATAAATATGTTTAACTGTCGTCCTGGAAATTTCGGTATTTGTTTTATATGCGAGAAACCCTGCAATTGTTACGAGCCAATACATTATTGACAAGTTATATAAGTAAGAAATACTTCAATTAAATGTTGCCCTGGTAAATTTGGTGTGTGTTTGTTGTGCGAAAAAAATTAGAATTGTTACGAGAAAATGTAATATTGTCAGATAATATACGTAATTATTCTTTCGTATAACAGTTGTCGTGGTAAGGTCGGTATGTGTTTGTTGTCCGAGAAAAGCTGAGAATTATTACGAACCAATGAAATATGTCAGGTCATGTACGTAAGAAATATTTCGTTTAATTCTAGTCCTGTTAATGTGAGTAAGGGATTTTGCGGGAGGAGCACTGGGAAATGTTAAGAGGTAAATAATAATTTCAGGTTATGTACGTAAGGATTGTTTGTATAAATGTTATCCTGGAATTGTGGGTAAGTGTGTGTTGTGCGAGAAAAACTGAGAAATTTTACGAGCCAATATAATATTATCAGGTAATTTTCATAAGAATTATTTTATTTAAATACTGTCCTCTTAAATTCGGTACGTTCATATTTGGGAGAAACACTGAGAATTGCTACGAGGCAATGTAATATGTCAAGATTTGTACGTAGAAATAATTTGTATATCAGTTGTCCTTGTAATTCCGGAATATATTTGTTGTGAGAGAAAGGCTTAAAATTGGCAAGCACGAAAGTAATATTGTCAGGTAATTAAACTAAAAAAATATTGTTAACTGTAGCCCTCGTAATGTCGATATGTGTTTGTTGTGCGAGAAGCACTGAGAATTCGTACGAGCAAATGCAGTAAGATTAAGTAATGTACGTAAAGTTATTTTGTATACCTGTTGCCATGGTGAATTCGGTGTGTGTTTGTTGTGCGATAGTCGTTGAGAATTGTTAGATTCAATGTAATATTTTCGGGTAATAAACATAAGAATATCGTGTTTAACAGTTTTCCTGGTAATTTCGGTATTGTTTATTGTGCGAGTATTCATGAGAATTTGTAGGACACTTTGAAATACGACATGTCATGCACGTTAATAAATGTGTATAAACATTTTCCTTTAAAAATTCTGCACGTGTTTTTTGTGCGAGTAGTACTGAGAATTGGTACAAGTCAATAAAATATAGTAATCAAATTTACGCAAGAAATGATTTGTTTATTTTGTCCTGGTAATGTCGGTAGGATTATGTTGTTCGAGTATCACTGCGAAATGTTATGAGCAATTGTAATGTGTCAGGTCATGCAGTAAGGAATGATTTCTTTAAATGATGTTCTGGTAGTATCGGTACGTGTTTGCTGTGCGAGAAGCACTGAGAAATGTTACGAGATAATTATATATTGTCAAGCTATGTACGTAAGAAACGTTTTGTTAAGTGTTGTCATGATAATGTCGGTTTGTTTTTGTTTTACTCTAAGCAATTTGAAATTTTAGTCCCAATATAATATGTCAGGTCATGCAGGAAAATATTATTTGTTCAAATTGTTTTTTTTTAATATCGGTAAGTGTTCGTTGAGAAAAAAGCCTGAGATTTGGTACGACATAAAGTAATTTGTCAGGTCATAAAAGTAAGAAATATTTTGTCTATGTGTTCCTGTTAATATCGGTATACGTTTGTTGGGCCACAAAAACTGAGAAATTTTACAACCTAATAAAATATTTTCTGGTATTGGAAGTAATAAATATTTTTTTATCTGTTCTAATGGAAATGTCGGCAAGTGTTTGTTGTGCGAGAAGCACTGAGAATAGGTACGAGCCAATGTAATGTGTCAAGTCATGCATAAAAAAAATGTTTGATTAACACTTGCCCTGGGAATGTCGGCATGTGATTGTTGTGCGGGAAACACTGAATAATTTACTAGCCCATATACTATTTTCGGGTTACGCAGGTAAAAATATTTTGTCTAAATACTTTCCTTTTATTGGTTTTATGAGGAATTTTTTCGAACCAATGGAATATTGTCAGGAAATATAAGTAATGAATTATTTTTACAATTGGTGTGCAGGTAAATTTGGGATGTGTTTGTTGTGCGAGAATCATTGAGAAATTTTACGAGCCAATGTATTATCATCACGTAATGTACGTAAGAAATGTTTTGTTTAACTGTAGTCTTGTTAATTTCGGTATGAGTTTGTTATGCGAGGGAAACTGAGATTTGTTACGACCAATTCAATATGTCAAGTCAAACTTTTAAGAAATATAATTTTTCATTGTTTCCTGGTAATGTTGTTATGTGTTTTTTGTGCGAGAGGCACTGACAAATGTTACGAGCCAATATAATATACTCAACATAGTTCTGTAAGAAATATTTGAATAACTGATTGCCTTGTAATATCGATATGTGTTTGTTGTGTTAGAAGGACATAGAAATGATATGAGCCAATGTAATTTTGTCAGGAAATATGTGAAGTAATTAATTTTTGTAAATCTTGTCCTGGTAATTTCGGTATGAATTTGTTGTGCGAGTGGCACTGGGAAATGTTACTAGCCCATGTAAAATTTTCAGGTATTGTACGAAAGAAATATTTTGTTTTTCTGTTGCCTTGTTAAAGTCGGGAAATTTTTGTTTTGCTAGAAGAATGGAAAATCTTTGCACAACAATATATTGTCAGTAATGGTACGTAAGAAATATTTTTTTAAATTCTTGCTCTGTCAATATCGATATGAGCCTGTTGTGCGAGAAAAACAGAGAATTTTTACGAGTCAGTTTAATATGGTGAAATAATGTACGTAAAATGATTTAGTGTTTATATTTTCCAGGACTGCCTTTGTGGTCTAGTGGTCAGAGTTTCTGGCTACGGACACAGAGGCCCCGGGTTCGATCCCCGGCGCTACCAGATTTTCTGTGTAGCAGTGGTTCTGGAACGGTGACCAATCAGCCTCGTGAGCCTCGTGAGGTCAATTGAGGAGCTATTTGAATGAAAAATGTAGCGGCTCCAGGTATAGAAAACAGAGATTAACGGTTGTGGTGACTCGTTGCAATGATCACGTGACACCCCTCTATCCGCAGAAGTTGGCACTAAATTCGACGACCGTCGGCGGCCGCTCTGTCGGTATAGTTCGCGTGCGGACTAAGACCACGGGGTTTAGATTTAGTTTATATATTTTCCAGGTAATAGCGGTATGTGTTTGCTGTGTGAGTCGCTCTAAATACTCGTAGGAGCAAATGAAAAATTGTCGGGTAATTTATGTAAGAAAAGTTTTGATCAACTTTTGTCCAGATTATATAGGTGTGTTTCTGTTGTACGAGAAGCACTGACAGTTGTTACGACACAATATATTTTGCCAAGTCATGCACGAGAAACTAATTTGTTTGGCTATGTTCCTAGTAAATTCGATATGAATTTTCGTTCGTGAATAACTGAGAAATTTTAAGAGCGAATGAAATTTTGTCAGTTAATATACGTAAAATATATTACGTGTAATTGTTGTCCAGGAAATGAAGCTATCATTTTTGTGCGAGAAAAACAGAGAATTATTACGAAAAAATCATTATTTTCATGTAATGTACCTTAGAAATTTTGTTAAATTGTTGTCCTGGTAAAGTCGGTGTTTATGTATTATAAGAAAAATTTCGAGAATTATTACGAGCCAACGTAATATATTCAGGTGACATATACAATATAAGTTTTTTTTAACTGTTTCCTGGTAATGTCGTTAAGAAATTGTTGTGCGAGAAGCACTGAGAAATTTTTCGAGACTATACCATGTGTCAAGTCTCACACGTAAGAAATGTTTGTTTAAATATTGTCGTGGTAAGTACGGTATGTGTTTTTTTGTGCGAATAGCACTGAGAAATGTGTCGACACGATGTAATAATGTCGGGTAATAGAGGCAAGAATTGTTTATATATATGTTGTCTTGCTAATGTCGGTATGTGTTTGTTGTGCAAGAAAGAATGAGAAATAGTACGAACCAACGTGATAATATAAGGTAAAGAACGAAAGAATTTTTGTATAAATTTTTCCCTGTTAGTGTAGGTAGGTGTTTGTTGTGCGTGAATCACTGTGAAATTTTATGAGGCAAAGTATTATTTTTATATAGTGTACGGAAGAAATGTATTTTAACCTGTTTTCCACATAATGTTTCTATGTGTCCGTTGTGCGAGAAAATCTGAGAATTTTCACGAAACAATATTTTTCTATATATGACGATATGTTTTTGTTATGCGGGAATCACTGAGATTTTGGTACAAGCCAATGAAATATTGCCAGGAAAAATACGTAAGAAATGATTTGTTTAAATGTTGTACTGGCCATGTGGGTATGTGTTTGTTTTGCGAGAAGTACTGCTAAAAGTTACGCGGCAGTAAAATGTGTCGGGGCCTACACATAAAAATGTTATGTTTAACTGTCGTCCTGGAAATTTCGGTATGTGTTGGTTGTGCGAGAAACACTGGCAAATGTTACGAGCCAATATATTATTGAAAGGTGTTATACATAAGAAAGATTCATTTAAAATTTGCGCCCGTAAATTCCGTGAATTTTTTTGTTCGAGTATAAATTTTAATTTTTACGAGCATATATAATATTGTCAGACAATATGGGTAAGAATTCTTTCGTATAACAATTCTCCTGGTAATGACGGTACGTGATTGATGTACGAGAAAAGCTGAGAATTATTACGAACCAATGAAATATGTCAGGTCATGTACGTAAGAAATATTTCGTTTAATTCTAGTCCTGTTAATGTGAGAAAGGGATTGTTGTGGGAGGAGCACTGGGAAATGTTAAGAGGTAAATAATTATGTCAGGTTATATACGTAAGGATTGTTTAGTACAAATATTACCGTGGAATTGCGGCTATGAGTGTGTTGTACGAGAAACAATGAGAATTTTTACGTCTCAATATATTATTAGGTAATTTACATAAGAATTATTTTGTTTAAGTACTGTCCTCATAAATTCGGTACGTTCCTATTTGGGAGAAACACTGTGAATTGGTCCGACCCAATGTATTATGTCAATAAATATTCGTAGAAATATTTTGATTATAAGTTTTCCTCTTAAATTAAGAATATGTTTGTTGTGCGAGAAGGGCTTAAAATTGGCACGAGACAATGTAATATTATCAGGGAATTAAATTGAAAATACATTGTTGAACTTTTGAACTCGTAATATCGATATGTGTTTGTTGTGCGAGAAACACTGATAATACGTACGAGCCAATGTAATATTATCAGGTATTGTAAGTAATTATTATTTTTTAAATTGCTCTCCTGCTAAGTTAGGTAATCATATGTTTTTCGAGAAGAAATTTTACGATCGAATATAATTTGTAATATTCTACTTGTAGGAAATATTTGGTTTAAATCTTGTCCTGTTAATATCGGTATGTATTTTCTTTTTGCGAGAAAAACTGAGAATTGTTAGGAGCAAATGAAATAATATTAAGTAATATACGTATAAATATTTTCTATACCTGTTGCCATGGTGAATTCTGTGAGTGTTTGTTGTGCGATATTCATTGATAATTGGTACGAACCAATGTAATATTGTCGGGTAATATAAGTAAGAATTGTTGTGTATAAGTGTTTACTGGTAATTTCTGTATGTGTTTATTGTGCGAGTATTCATGAGAATTTGTACGACATTGAAATTCGACATGTCATGCACGTTAATAAATGTGTATAAACATTTTCCTGTAAAAATTCTGCAGGTGTTTATGTGCTAGAAGCACTGATAATTTCTGCAAGCCAATAAATATAGTCAGAAAATTTACGCAAAGAATATTCTGTATAATTGCTTTCCTGGTAAAATCTGTAGGTTTTTGTATTTCGTGAATCACTGAGAAATGATATGAGCAATTGTAATGGGTCAGGTCATGCCGTAGGGCATATTTTCTTTCACTGATTTCCTGGTAATGAATGTACGTGTTTCTTGTGCGAGAAACACTGATAAATATTACGAACTAGTGAAATATTGTCTGTAATGTTCGTAAGAAAATTTGTTTAACGTTTTTCCTAGTTACGTCAGTATATATATATATATATTGCGACACAAATGAGAATTGATACGGGCCAATATATTTTATCTGGGAATGAATGTAAGAAATATTTTATTTTTAAATTGTCCTGGTAATTAGAGGATGTGTTTTTGTGCGAGAAGAATTGAAAATTTGTAATATCCAATATAATGCGTAAGGTATCGAAGGTAAGAAATATTTTGTTAACTCATTTCCTTGTAATTTCTGCATGTGTTGGTGTGCAAGTATCCCTGAGATTTGGTACGAGCCAATGTAATATATCAGGTCATTGACATATGAAATGTATTTTAATGTTTGTCCTCGTAATGTCTCTATGAGTTTGTTGGGTGTAAACCCATGGGAATTTTTACGATCCAGTATAAAATTTTCTGTTAATTTATAGAAAGAATTCTTTTTTGACTGTTGTCCTGGTAACGTCGTTATTTTATTTGCTGTGCGTGAAGCACTGAAAATTAATAAGACCCAATATAATGTTAGAGATTATGGACGTAAAAATTTTCATTTATTCTCTTGTCCTAGCAAATTCGGTAGCTGTTTGTTGTGCAAGAATTACTTAGAATTCTTAGGAGCCAGTATAATATTGTCAAGTAATGTCCGTAGAATTGTATTGTTCTCTTTTCTCATGGTAATATCTGATTTGTTTTGTTGTACAAGGAACAATGTGAATTGTTACGACCAAATGTGATGTGTCAGGTAATGTATGTAAGGGATAATTTTTTAATTGATGGCCTGGAAAAGTCGGTATGTGTTTGTTTTGCGAGAAGCAGTCAGAATTATTACGAGCCAATTTAATATTTTCAGTTAACGTAAGTAAGAATTATTTTGTTTAAATGATATCCTGATAAGTTAATTAAGTGTTTGTTGTGCGAGAAGCACTGAGAAGTTGTACGAGTCAATGTAATGTGTCAGGTCATGCACGTAAGAAATATTTTTTTACTCTTGTTTCGGGTATGACGGTATGTTTTGTGCGAGGAACACTGAGTATTTGTACGAGCCAACAAAATAATTTCAGAAAAGTTAAGTTTGAAATGTTTTGTATAGTTTTTTCCTGGTAATGTCGGGATGTGTTTATTGTGCGAGAAGAACTGTGAAATGATTCAAGCCAATATAATATTGTCTGATAATACAAATACGAATTATTTTGTTCATCTCTTTTCATGGAAAAGCCGGTATTATTTATTGGGCGAAAATAATTGAGAATATTTGTGACCCAAACGGTATGTCAGGTAGTGTACGTAAGAAATGTTTATTTACCTGTTTTCCTTGTAGTGTATGAATTTGTATGTTGAACGAGAATCTCTGATAATTCATGAGTCAATATGATAATTTTAGTATGTATACTTATAAATGTTTCGGATCTGTTTTTTCTTGTAAATTCATTATGTGTTTGTTGTGCGAGAATAACTGTGAATTGGTATGAGCAAATGTAATATGTCAGGACATACACGTAAGGTAAGCTCTGCTTGAAAGATGTCCTCGTAAAGTCGATACATGTTTGTTGCGCGAAAATGAATGTGAAAATTTCCGTGTCAATATTATATTTTCAAATAGTGTATGTAAAAAAAATGTAGTTCTTCCATTGTCCTGGTAAGTTAGGTAAGTTTTTTGTGCGAGAATCAAAGATAATTACTACGAGAAAATGTATTATTATCAGGTAATTTAGGTAAAAATTTTTTTGTTTTGTCCTGGTAATATTGGTACGATCCAGTGTAAAATTGTCAGGGAATATATGTAAGATCTGTTTTGTTTACCTCTTGTCCTGGTAAAATGTTATGTTTTTGTTGTGCGAGAAACACTGAGCAATGTCACGAGATAATTAAGTATTTTCAGGCGTTGTACGTAAGAAATATTTTATGAAATATTGTCCAGGTAATGTCGGTTTGTTGTTGTTTTACTATAAGCACTGAGAAATTTTAGTCCCAATATAATATATCAGGTCATGCAGGAAAATATATTTTGTTCAAATACTGTCCTGCAAATATAAGTAAGTGTTCGTTGTGCGAAAAGCCTGAGATTTAGTACGACTTATTGTAACTTGTCATGTCATGAAATTAAGAAATATTTAGTCTGTGTTCCTGTTAATACCGGTATGTGTTTGTTACGCTAGAAACTCTGAGAAGTTATACGATCCAGTATAATGTTGTAAGGTACTGGACGTAAGAAATATTTTTATCTTTGTCCTGGAAATGTCGGTAAGTGTTTGTTGTGCGAGAAGCACTGAGAAAACTTACGAGCCAATGTAATGCATCAGGTCGTGCATATAAAGGATGTTTGGATTAACACTTCTCCTGGGAATGTCGGTATTTGTTTGTTGTGGGGGAAAAACTGAAAAATTAACGAGCCAATATAATATTTACAGGTTACGTAGGTAAAAATGATTTGTCTAACTCTTTTCCTTGTATTGTTTCTATGAGTTTATTTTGCAGGAATCAGTGGGAATTTGTTCGAGCCTATGGAATATTGTCAAGTATTGTACGTAAAAATTGATTTCTATAATTGTTGTGCATGTAAATTTGGGGATGTGTTTGTTGTGCAAAAAATAATGAGATATTTTACGAGCCAATGTTATATTGTTTAACTCTTTTCCTTGTAATGTCTGTATGTGTTTTTGTGCGAGAAGCCCTGTGATTTGTTGCGAGCCAATATAATATGATACGTCATTCAAGTATGAAATGTACTTTAAGGTTTTTCTTGGTAATGTCTGTATGATATTGTTGCATGGAAACCAGTGAGAATTTTTACGAGCCAGTGTAATGTTTTCTGGAAATTTACCTAATCAATATTTGTTTAACTTTTGTCCTTGTAATGTCTGTATTTGTTTGTTGTGCGAGAAGGACTGTTAATTGTTAAGACCAAATATAATGTTACAGGTTATAGACGTAAAGAATATTTCTTTATTCTCTTGTTCTGTTAATATCAGTAGCTCTTTATTCTGCGAGAAATACTTAGAATGTTTGGAGCCAATACATTATTGTCAAGTAATGTCAGTAGAATTGTATTGTTCTCTTTTTTTCTGGTAATGTCGGATTGGATTTATTGTGCGAGGAAAAAAGTGAATTGTTACGACAAAAAAATTGATATTTCATGTATAGCACGTAAGAAATTTTTTAAATTGGTAGCCTAGAAATGTCGGTGTGTGTTTTTTGTGCGAGAAGGAGTGAGAATCCTTACGAGCCAATTGAATATTGTCAGTTAACGTAAGTAATAATTATTTTGTTAAAATAATATTGTGATAAGTTTGTTATGTGTTTGTTGTGCGAGAATCACAGTGAAATTCTACGAGTCAATGTAATGTGTCAGATCTTGCACGTAAGAAGTATTTTGTTTCAGTCTTGTCTCGGAAATGTCGGTATGATTTGTGCGAGAAATACTGAATACATATACGAGCCAATAAAATTATTTCAAATGATTTAAGTTAGAATAATTTTGATTTGTTTTTTCTTGGTAATGTCGGTATGTGTTTGTTGTGCGAGAAGAACCGAGAAATGATGCAAGCCAATATAATAATGTCTTGTAATACACGTAAAAAAAAATTCTTTATCCGTTTTCGTTTTAAATCCGGTACATATTTGTGTGAAAATAACTGAGAATTTTTATGACCCACATAATGAGTCAGGTAATGTACAAAAGAAATGTTTGTTTACCTGTTTCCCTTTTAATGCCTGTATGTATTTGTTGAACGAGTAACTATGAGAATTGATTTCAGTCATTAAAATAATTTAAGAAATTTACGTAGATACGTTTTAGAAATGTTGTCCTTGTAATGTCGCAATGTGTTTGTTGTACGAGAATGACTCTGAATTGGTATGAGGCAATTTAATGTGTCTGAACACACACGTAAAGAATGTTTTGTTTCAAAGTTGTCCTGGTAAAGTCGGTATGGGTTTGGTGCGCGAGAATAAATGAGAAATTTTACGTGTCAATGTTATATTTTCAAGTAGTGTACGTAAGAAACATTTAGTTCTTCCATTATCCTTGTAATTTAGGTATGTTTTTTGTGCGAGAATCACAGATAATTGCTACGAGATAATGTATTAATATCTGGGAATATAATTAAGAATTTTTTTATCTTTTGTCCTGGTAATATCGGAATGTGTTTATTGTGCGGGAAGCTCTGAGAATTGGTAGGATCCAGTGTAAAATTGTCAGAGAATATAACTAAGATCTGCTTTGTTTACCTCTTGTCCTGGTAATAAAGTTATGTTTTGTTGTGCGAGAAGCACAGAGAAAAGTTACGAGATAATTAATTATTGTTAAGCATTGTACGTAAGAAATATTTTATTAAATTTTGTCGAGGTAATGTCGGCTTCATATTGTTTTATTATAAGCACTGAGAAATTTTAGTCTCAATGAAATGTGTCAGGTCATGGAGGAAAAAGATTTTGTTCAAATTTTGTCTTGCAAATATCGTTAAGTGTTCGTTTTGCGAAAAGCCTGAGATTTGGTACGACTTAATATAATTTGTCTGGTCATGAAATTAAGAAATAATTTGTCTAACTCTGTTCCTGTTAATATCGGCATGTGTTTGTTTTGCTAGAAAAACTGAGAAGTTATACGATTCAAAAAAATGTTGTAAGACATTGGACGTAAAAAATATTATTTTTCTTTGTCCTGGAAATGTCGGTAATTGTTTGGTGTGCGATAAGCACTGAGAATAATTACGAGCCAATGTAATGTATCAGGTCGTGCATATAAAGAATGTTTGGATTAACAATTCTCTTGGGAATATCGGTATTTGTTTGTTGTGGGGGAAAAACTGAAAAATTTACGAGGCAATATAATATTTTCTGGTTACGTAGGTAAAATTAATTTGTCTAACACTTTTCCTTGTATTGGTTCTATGAGTTTATTTTGCAAGAATCAGTGGGAATTTGTTCGAGCCAATGGAATATTTTCAAATAATGTACGAAAGCAATGATTTGTATAATTTTTGTGCAGGTAAATTTGAGGATTTGTTTGTTGTGCAAGAAATATTGAGATATTTTACGAGCCAATGTAATATCGCTACGTAATGTGCGTAAGAATTATTTTGTTTAACTGCAGTCTTGTTAATATCGGTATGATTTTGTTATGCGAGAGAAACGGAGAATTGTTACGACCAATGTAATGTGTCAGGTCATGCATTTAAAAATATATTGTTTCATTGTTTCCTGGTAATGTCGCAATGTGTTTTTTGTGCGGGAGACTCTGACAAATGATATGAGCCAATATAAAATATTTTCATCTCTGTTAGGTGAGACATATTTGATTAACTGATTTCCATGTAAATTCCGTATGTGTTTGTTGTGTTAGAAGGACATAGAAATGTACGAGCACTTGTAATTTTTCTGGAAATTTGTGTATGAATTATTTTGTTAACTCTTGCCCTGGTAATTTCGGTAAGAATTTGTTTTGCGAGTAGCACTGAGAATTGTGACGAGCAAATGTAACATTGTCAGGTAGTGTATGTAAGATATGTTTCCTTTATCTCTTATCTTGTTAATGTCTGTAAATTTTTGTTTTGCATTTAGAATTGAAAATTTTAACAAACAAGTAGTACGTAAGAATTATTTTTCAAGTTTTTGTGCTCTTAAACTTCGTATGGGTGTTTTGTGCGAGATAAACTGAGAATTGTTATAAGACATTGCAGTATTGTGAGTCAATGTACGTAAAATATTTTGTACATTTTTGTCCCGTTAATATCGCTATGTGTTTGCTGTGCGAGGGCAATATATATTTTGAGGAGGCAATGAAATATTGTCGGGTAATTTACGTAAGAAAAGATTTGATCAACTGCTGTCCAGATTATATAGGTACGTTTAAGTTGTACGAGAAGCACTGAAAATTGGTACGAACCAATATATTTTGTCACGTCTTGCACGAGAAATTAATTGTTCGACTATGTTCCTGGTAAATTCGGTATGAATTTTTGTTCGAGAAAAACTGAGAATTGTTACAACCAATGAAATATTGTCAGTTAATATACGTGAGATATATTACGTTTAACTGTTGTCCTGGAAATGTCGGTATGATTTTGTTGTGCGAGAAATATAGAGAAATATTACGAAACAAATTAATATTGTCATGCAATTTACATAAGAATATTCGTTTAATTTTTGTCCTGATAAATTCGGTGTTTGTGTGTTATGAGAGAAAGTTCGAGAATTGTTACGAGCCAACGTAATATTGTCAGGTGACATAAATAAGTTAAGTTTTGTTTAACTGATTCCTGGTAATGTCGGTAAGAATTTGTTGTGCGAAAAGCACTGAGAAATTGTACGAGCTTGTAACATGAGTCAAGAATGCACGTAAGAAATGTTTGTATAAATAGTGTCGTGGTAACCTCGGTACGTGTTTTTATGTACGATAAGCACTGAGAAATGTGTCGACACAATGTAATAATGTCGGGTAATAGAGGCAAGAATTGATTTTATATATGTTGTCCTGGTAATGTCAGTATGAATTTCTAATGCGAGTAGCATTGAGAATTGTTATGAGCCAATGTATCATTGTCATGTAATGTACGTAAGAAATATCTTGTTTATCTGTTGTCTTATTAATGTCGGCAAGTTTTTGTTATGCTAGAAGAATGAAAAATTTTACAAACAATTATAATGTGTTAGTAATGGTACGTAAGTAGTATTTTTTCAAACTGTTGACCTGGTAATATCGATATAGGTGTGTTGTGCGAGAAAAACTGAGAATTGTTACGAGCCAGTGTAATATTGTGAATTAATGTAAGTAAAATATTTTGTTTAACTCTTGTCCTAGTAATATCGGTATTTGATTTTTGTGCGAGAAAAACTGAGAATTGTTACGAGCCAGTGTAATATTGTGAGTTAATGTACGTAAAATATTTTCTTTAACTCTTGTCCTGGTAATATCGGTATGTGATTGTTGTGCGAGAAAAATTGAGAATTGGTACGAGCCAGTGTAAT
>Ga0131853_10005693_pt1 | contig 22501 bp, 9 predicted proteins | sample TergutLab28metaG_FD_92764 | JGI IMG/M metagenome (GOLD analysis project Ga0131853, IMG submission 92764) | Labiotermes labralis P1 segment gut microbial communities from Petit-Saut dam, French Guiana - Lab288 P1 (version 2) (version 2) | ecosystem: Host-associated > Arthropoda: Insects >... | reverse complement strand
GGATTTTAGGGAAATGATTCGTCCTGATTTTCCTGAAATGATGTTCTACGCATTTTCAGGTAGGTACTTAAATATCAGTGTGATGACAGGAAATACCTCATGGACTGAGATCATTAGGCTAATTGAGAAATATTCAGCATTTTTATTCTAGTATTCTACTGTGTGATTATCGGAAAGAGGTCTATGAAATTTTCCATAGACCTCTTTTTTTGTCCTTGAAATTGACTTTAAAGCAAAAAAATCACCGCTTTTCACTGTTGATTATATCAATAATGTGTAATCAAGCATCTCATATTCGGCAAAAAATGTGTAAAATCAGCATCATTTTATTGGAAAAAGTGTGTAAATCATTTGGTCTTTTGTTTTGTGGTGTGATATAATCTATGTAAGGAGTGTGCCTTATATGGAAAGATTTGCATTACAACAATTAAATGATTGGAAGAATTCTTCTAAGAGGAAGCCTCTTGTTATGCGCGGAGCTAGGCAGGTCGGCAAGACTTGGATTATGAAAGAGTTTGGCCGCCGTTATTTTGATAACTTCGTTTATTTTAACTTTGATGAAGTAGAAGAATTAAAGCAACTATTTGAAACTACTAAAAATGTGGAGAGGCTTATAGAACAGTTGAGTCTGATTGCCGATGTTCCCATTAAGCCGCAGCAGACCCTTATTATTTTTGACGAAATACAAGAGTGTTCTCATGCGCTTAATTCGTTGAAATACTTTAAAGAAAATGCACCGGAATACGCTGTAGTGGCGGCGGGTAGTTTGCTGGGTGTGCTTTTGGCAAAGCCGCATTCCTATCCGGTGGGTCAAGTCAACTTTTTGGATTTGGGGCCGCTTTCATTTGATGAGTACCTTTTAGCAACTAATGAGTCGTTATATAAGTTTTACTGTACTGTTGCAAAAGGCGCCGAAATAAACGACATCTTCCACAATAGACTAACTGAAGCCTATCGTATGTATCTTACTATTGGTGGTCTGCCTGAGGCTGTGCAATCATGGATAGACGATAAAAACCCTCAAGAGGTGGCGAGAATCCATAATGAAATCATTAGCCTGTATGAAGCGGATTTTGCTAAGCACAACGGCAAAGTAAACGCCGGACGCATTCTTATGGTGTTCCGCAACATAGTGACGCAGCTATCAAAGGAAAATAAAAAGTTCATATATGGTGTTGTCAAAGAGGGTGCACGGGCTAGGGAGTTTGAAGAAGCGGTGGAGTGGTTGGTGACAGCAGGCATGATACACCGAGTTTACAGTGTAAGCAAAAATGAGTACTCACTGCCTAGCTTTGACGAACTTTCCGCTTTCAAATTGTACCTTCTTGATACGGGTCTACTAAAATCTATGGCAAAGCTGACAAACGAGAGCATTATCTTGGATGCGGACTTTCAATTCAAAGGCGCCTTAGCCGAGAATTATATCGTGCAGCAATTAGCAGGGCAGTTTGATACAGAACCCAGATATTTTACATTCGGTAAACACGAAGTAGATTTCTTAATCCAAAACGGACAACAGATAATACCTGTTGAAGTAAAGGCATCTAAGAATATAACATCTGCAAGCTCAAGGGCATACAAAGAAAAATACAATCCGCCACTATATATACGCTTCTCACAACTTAACCTAAAACACGACGGTACGACATTGAATGTTCCTTTTTATCTTGCTAACAAAGTAAAAGACTTGATTCAGAATAGTTGATAAAAGTAGAATTTAGCAACCAAGGCGGCTAAGGAATAAAAGACTTCCTTAGCCGCTTTTAAATTCTCGGCTGCGTAAGTATGGCATCATTTCTGAGCGTGCTTAACCAGCATTAAACGAAAAACATGGACTTTGTTTTTGTTTTCGGCTAGCGCAATATCAATAGCGGAAAAGTGAGTGCCGTTGATTTCTTCCGATGTGACCATACCTTCAAAATAAATATCATTATTAAGATGCTTTATGATTTTGTCTCGGATAATTCTTGTATTCATTTGAGTGTGCCTCCTTTTAATAGTTAAACAACTGCGCGCCGGTTGTTTACACTTATATTATACTCCCTACACCATTTCCAATGCAAGACTTTTGTGCGTGTTGTAGGGATAATATAAGGGAGGAGAGGCACTAATTTATGGTTAATTTGTCGCTTTTTGGCGAAAGGCTATCTGACCTCATGATTGAGGTCAATATTAAGTCTGAAGAGTTAGGAAAAAAGATTGGAGTATCCGGCTCTGCAGTAAGGCGCTGGCAGCGTGGGAATGGTATTATAAACCTAACTAATCTTATAGCTCTTGCGGACCACTTTGGTTGTGCAGTAGATTATCTTGCCGGCAGAGGTTCGATTGATAATGATGAGGTTTTTACACCAAAAACACTGCCGCCTTTTCCGCAACGCTTGCGGGAAGTTATGCAAGAGAAAGGAATGACTCGTTATTCAATGGATCAGGACACTAAATTCAAAGATTGCTATTTCACCAGATGGGATAACGGCACAATACCATTACTTACAAATGTAATAGAGCTCGCTGACCTTTTTGATTGCACAATTGATTATCTAATTGGTCGGGAGACATAAGTTCATACTGCGGTGAAATTGTTGCCCGTAGACAGCAAAGTCTATGGGCTTTTTTGTATTTATAAAACAAGTACATACTTATTAATGAATATAGAAACTTTCTCCCGTAGTAGCATAGTATTAGAGGCTTATATTTATGCTGGTAGAGAAGAGTATAAAGCCTTGTATAAGGCATATATCGATGATTTGTGATTTTTTGATTTACATAAAATGCTATTAATGAAATGAGTTGATATAATCGCTTCAAAGTGATATAGTTAAGTATGCAAGGTATTCTACGAAAAATTATATCATGGAATGTGAACAGCCTTAAATCTTGTATGCGAAGCGGATTTGAGGATTATATTAAGACTCAATGTGCAGATTTTATTTGCCTGCAAGAGACACGCTGCGAAAAGTTTAGCATCGGGCTAGACGGTTATTTTGAATACTGGAACACGGGGGAGCAAAGCGGATACGCCGGAGTGCTTACTCTTTCTAAATACAAGCCGATAAATGTGATTCGTGGAATCGACAATGAAGATTTCGATAACGAGGCACGAGCAATAACACTAGAATTTGACGAATATTTTATTGTCAACATTTATATTCCCAGTTCTGTAAACAAGAGCTTAGCACGATATTATTTTCGCATTGAGTTTGATAATGCGCTTTATACATTTATAGAAAACCTAAAAGCAGCAAAGCCTGTAATAATTTGCGGCGATTTTAATGTGGCACATAAATACATCGACATCAACGCAGGTAATTTGCGAAATGAAGAAAATCCTCCCGGCTTTAAGGCTGAAGAGCGTGAGGGATTTGAAAAGCTATTGTCGTTAGGTTTTATAGATTCATTTCGCCATCTGCACCCAGACAGCCGTACTTATACATGGTTTAGCAAGTACAAAACAAAGGAACGCAGGATTGATTTCGGTTCTCGTATAGATTATTTTTTGGTGGAGGAGGAGTTTATTGACCGTGTTAAGAGTTGCACAGTTAATTCTCACATTAAAGGTTCGGACCACTGTCCAATCTCGCTGGATATTACATTATGAAAATAGACCTTTCACAATATGAGTTAGAAAAAATGTGGAATGATTTTGATTGGCCCAGTGCCGAGTTCGAATTGTTGGAGTTGCAAAAAAGTCTAACAAAGGCAGAGTATGCCCGCAACAGAGAGGCCGTAAAAGAGCTGCAACATAGAATCGTGACATCGTTATCGGCAAAGGCGTTAGCCGTAAGGCACATAGCAAATAATTTTACTGTGCCGGGGGTTGACGGTGTGTCGTGGCGTAGAAATGCAGAAAAAATGCAGGCAGTTTTGAGTCTTACATCCAAAGGCTACAAAGCAAAACCAGCTAAGCATATATCTATAACTGAAAAATTTACAGGCAAGGAAAGGCGCATTAGTGTTTTTACTTGCCATGACAAGACAATGCAAGTTTTATACACCTATGCTCTAGACCCAATAGCAGAGGGGCAAGCGGACTTTAAGTCGTTTGGTTTTAGGAAAGGGCGTGGGGCGCACGATGCGCATAGCTATCTACTAAAGGCCTTCAGCTTTAAAAACCCGCCACAATATGTGCTCTGTGCTGATATTAAGTCTTGCTACAACTCTATATCGCACCAATGGCTAATGAAATATATTCCTATGGACAAGCGTGTTCTAAACGAATTTTTGAGTGCTGGGTATATTTTTGACGGCGAACTATTTCCAACTGAGCAGGGTATTAGTTTGGGGTCAAATATTTCATGCGTTTTGGGCAACATGGTTTTGGATGGTCTAAAGAGCTATATTTATAAAGGGTTGCATGGCGCAGTCAAGGGCATAGATTTTGATGATGGTAATATGGTGCGGTTTGCCGATGATATCATTGTTGCGGTCCGTTCCGCAGAACAGGCCATGCGAGCGAAGAATGCAATAGAAGAATTTTTAGCACCAAGAGGCTTAACGCTTTCTCCCGAGAAAACAAAAATAGTTCATGTATCTGATGGTTTTAATTTTTTGTCTCGTCATTATGTTAGCCGCAACGGAGTAATGTGTGCGTCGCCGTCCGACAAGGCTGTACAAAAGTTTGAAGAATCGCTTCGTGATACAATTTTGCAGCATAACGGCTCACAAAAATCACTAATTGATTTGGTAAACCGTAAGCTGGTCGGCTGGGCGAATTATCACCGAATTACAAATGCCGGCGAGGTTTTTAGACGAATAGACACAGTGGTGCAAACTTTGCTTCTTAGAGCAAGTCAAGCAAAGCATCCAAAAATGTCTGTCAAACAAGTTGTTGCAAAATACTGGTACAAGGATAATGATGGTAGATTTATTTATGCCTTGCCGACAAAAAAAGAGTGCCACATAATCGAGATAGGCAAAACGATTTTATTTGAACATAGACCGGTAAGGCTTGAGCCTAATCCATACCTAGATACCCAATATTTTGAAGAGCGAGAGAACGGTCGTGAAATTGCTAATGTGACAGGCGATTATAAGGCTATTTGGAAAAGGCAGGGCGGCAGATGTCATTATTGCGGAAAGCCAATTTTGGCAGATCAAGAGCGAAAAGTTGTTCAAACTAGCATAGAACGTGTAAGAGCTGTGAAGAGTGTGGCATATATTCATGCAGAATGTGCCGAGGATGAGTTTATACTTTGTCAGGTGGATAAAGGTGCAAGTTCGATGAGCAGGATGAACATATCGGATATGCTTGAAAAGATAGGTAATGATAAAGAGCACCCTCAAAAGAAGCTAATTCCTGCATATGAGCGGTTAACAAAGTTTTTCTTGAGTCAGAACAAACAAACAGTAACTCTAACCTTTGAGCAGATAGAGCACATTATGGAAAGGCCGCTTGTGCCTAGCGCAGCTAAAGACAACCGCTATTGGTATAAAAACGAGGAGGGCACAATGTCAAAAGCATGGACAACGCAAGGCTATGCGATAGAGAGCCTGTTTTTCGATAAGAAAAAAGTAACTTTTAAGCAAGCCGACTTAAGTCGCTCTCAAGTGATAATTCCCGAAATATTCCTAACACAAAAAATCCCTCAAGATGCCAAATACGAGATAGAGAGCTTCTTAAAATACATCTGCGATAAATACGGATTATAAATAACAAGATTGAGTATGTCCATTATATTTTATTATAAAAATGGATGTTCAGGGACTGCAAATTATTCATCAAAATAATCGAACTTAAGAGCGAAAATGCTTTGGGTTATCTGTTAGGCATAACAAATAATCAAGTGAGCAGTTATGAAATTTTGCGAGTGCAATGACATTTTTGCATGAGGGGAAGCTCGGTTGGATTGCGTTTTCATAGTCTTCATACTGGCGAGGTAAAACACCAGCTGCTTTCGCCAGATTATGCTGAGTCAGTTCTGTTTTTGATCGCAACTCCCTTAGACGAGCAGCAAATTCTTGTTTATTCATATCATAACAATGTTTGACTATTTTGACTGATGGTATACTTGAGAGTTGATTGGAATTTTGTTAAAAAGTACGAAAAATCAGTAAAAACTGCTCGTTATTGCTTAAGATTAAAATTAGATTAAAAAATTAATTTAGTTGTTGACAGCAGTTTGGAGTAATGATATAATAATTTTATATACGAATAATTCCTCGTATAAATTTCTAAAAATATATATATTTTATTTGACATCTGTATTGGAAATAAAGTATAATCAAATGGAAAGGATAAGGAGAAGTCTATAAGAGACGCTCCGCTTTAGCACAGTTAAGGATAATATTATTAAATGATTACTGATTCAGTCAGAAAACAAAAAGGCATTTACTATAATGTAAAGGAGGTAGAAAGGCATGCCAAAAACAAGAATAAGCAAGTTTATTGCTATAGTTGTTTCGATAACAGTAATGTTAACGGCATCTGCTTTTCTATTTGTGCCTAGTTTTTTTGGAAGTAGTTTAATAATAAACGCTCAAAGTGCTACTAACGCTGAAACTAGTGATTGGATAAATATCACTAGAGCAGCAGATTTATTTTTGATTGAGGACAGCCAAAATTTACACAGAAATTTTAGGCTTATAAATAATATAGACTTAGATGTTGACAATAGTTGGCATGGTTATGTTGATAATATAGAAAGTGGATGGCGACCAATTGATGCATACAACAACCGTGGTTTGTTTAACGGCGGTGGTTTTTCTGTTTATAATTTGCGCATCAATCGTCCTAATCAAAGATATGTAGGTCTTTTTGCTAGGATGCAACTGCAGGTGCAAAATTTTAATATTATCGAGGCGGACATCGTAGGCGGAGATATAGCCGGAATTTTATCAGCTATAGCGTTTTCACGCATATATAATGTTTCGGCTGATGGAACGGTGGAAGCAAGTAGTATTGTTGGCGGTTTGGTAGGCATTTCATATTCTAATATAGGGCGCTCGTCTTTTGAGGGCGAAGTAAAAGGAGTTGTTGTAGGTGGTCTCGTCGGTAATGTTCGACTAGGCTCGGTCAGCAACTCTTTTGCATATGCGGATATTGTTGGCAGAACTATGGGCGGGCTTGTTGCAATACTCGATGAGGGGAGCGGTTTAACCCCTGCTAGGATAGAAAATGTGATTGCATTTTCAAGATTGACGATATGTAGCGAAAATCAAGGTTTATTAAGGCTTGGTGGATTAATAGGAATTTTGGATGAGTATGCATTCATAGATAATACTTACTCTTTGATGTACTATGCTCCTATTGCGCAGGGTGAGGCGTTCTCTGTTTTTACGCTATCTCAATTTGAATTTACTGTACTTGACAACTTTGATTTGGATTTTGATCGGGTGTGGTATTATGACGAATTGGCAAACTTCCCTAGACTTAGGCAATTGTTTTTGAATATTACCACTAATTCTAGAAGCATAGCAGGCAGTACACTAATTGCAAGAGATTTTTTCCACTATGGAGAAGAGTTTGCTTTAAATTTTGATATGGCTCAAGCTGTGCCGATAAGCATAACGATTAATGGCAGCGATAGAACGACATTACTAAATGGTTCTGAAATGTTTTATAGTGTCTATGGGGTGGAAAATATCCATGTTGAATTTGAGTTTTTGGCGCAAGTATTTGTATTCATAGAAGGTGAGGGTAGAGCACAGGCAAGTCAAAGGTTTTATTCTGCTGGACAAACAGTTGTTATTGAAATAACAGAAATTGAAGGATACGAATTTTATTCCATAGCAGCATACTTTAATCACTTAGGCATTGAGTTGACATCCAGTGTCAATGCTTTTTCATTTATAATTACCGAGCAAATTATTGAAGGTGATTCAATTTCATTTTTTGTTAATTTTGCTCAAGCTCAAGGCGGCGGTTTGCACATAGCAATACTGTTGCTTATTATCATATTACCTATTATCATTTTAGGCATAGTTGCCTTTATTGTAATAAGAAAAAAACTACTTTCAAAGAGTGGAGGAAATAAACATGAAAAAACTACTTAATACTGCTAGAGCAAGGACTACTGCTATAATTGCACTGCTGCTTGTTGTTCTGATGGTGACGACAACGATAATTTTAGCGTTGCCGGATAGAGAAAGAGGTCCTGCTCATGCTGAAGATGGGTTTCGACCTCTAGAGGAACAAACCTATGAGCAGATTCAGATAATGACTGGAGTCGCTTCAAATTTTGAAGTGAAAATTACTTCTGATGAACACATTACAAATGAGAACTTGCATGATTTTGTGTTTGTGACTGATATTCGTGACATTTCTATTGATGTAAGTGTTAGAGATGGTAACGGTTATTTTGTCGTGCTTCCACCTGCAGAACTTTATAGGGCTGGGCACTACTATACAATATATCTAAATAACGCAGAGTTTTATGATGAACGTTTGCAAGGGCAAAACTATGTAACATTTAGAATTTATCGTGAAGAGACCCTAGACGTCGACTCTAAAGACAGTGTGAGAGAAATTCCGAATTCAAGAGTTATCAGTGTGTCTGATTATAGATTAGAGTTGGTTAATGATTTAAACGAGCCGTTTATGGTTGGTGATATGCTCCTTGTTACGGATCCTCGTGATGATTTAGGGAAGACGGCATTTAAGATTGATGAAGTCATTTCTGATAATGGGAGAGTCAGTATATTGCGTGTTTCGAAACCATACATGCAAGATTTATTTGAACGTATACAAATTTACGGGGCGGCATCTCCATCAATAGGTGATATTCAATTTTATTGTGAGTATGAGATTAAGCGACAAGTGCTTGAATCAGATGATGTTATGGCACTCTCTAACGCTGCACACAGGTTAGCAGACACTTTATTTATGTGTATAGATAAGAATGAGTCTGATTTTATTGGAATAGAACCGACAAGTGGATTCAATGTTGGGGGAGGGTTAACTCCAAACTCTGGTAGAGCTATTGTTCCTTCAAGCATAGGCTTAAGCGTAAACATCAGACAATTTTCGCCGATACAACTTAGTGTGACAGTTAGTGTTGCTTGGACATTGAGGAAGGGAAACCCTGGGCCAACTCAACTAACAGTTCAGATTAGATTAAGTTATACTATAGACATTAGTGTGCAAAATATTAACAATATTGATTCAGATGCAAATATTTATTCATCTGGCACTATTACTACAAGTACGCATACAGTTTCTATACAGGTAGTGTTTTCGGCGAGCACAGATTTTTCTAGATTTGAAGCGGATAGGTTGGCTAAGAGACAAGAGAAAAAGGAAAACATGAAGGCTCTTCAGCAGAGATTGGAGGGAGGTGAGCAGACATTATCAAATGCATTGATGTCAATGACAAAGGAAGGATATGTTCCTATCATAGATAGAAGAACTGGGGAGCAGCAAACAGATAGTGCTACAGGCAAGCCTGCTTTTAGACCAACAACTAGAAATGAGAAACCAACACATTTCCTAGACCCAAGAACTGGATCATATAGGGAGAGATTAGGAATTGATACTGACGCAGTTGCATCCGCTATGACGGGCGTAACACAAATTCGTGGTGATTTAGGAAGAGATCAGCAAGGAAGATTTGCAACATACAGCGAAGAATTACAAAAAAAGATGCATAAAGCACTTATTAATTATGCTGAAATGTATAAAATGGCGGCTTCAAATCCTGACACATCCATGATTACTTTTGTAAATATTCCTATTCCTATCTATCCTCCTAAGATAATGGCTCAGTTCAGAGTAGGATTCGTGATTAGCATAAATTTTAGAGCTTCGTTAGAGGGCAAGTTTAGACATACTACAACTAGGTCTGAAATTAATGTTACTACTGAACACGGTTCAACTCAGTTTAATAATACAGAAACGACTATAAGTCTTTCTTTGATGGTTAATGGACATTTTGAAATTAGGCTTGGACTTGGCATAGAGTTTAGAGTTACAATAGCAAAAATATTCTTCGTTTCTGTTATGGGTGAAGCAGGCGTGTATTTTCAAGCCTCAGGATCAGCGGGAGTTCATATTGGTTTTGATCTTGGCGAAGGAGGAGATGCCAAATCCATGTTTGTGGATGATGACGAGCAACTAGCAGAATTAGTTAGTGCGAGTCCATTTATTGGTCATGGGCAAGCCGAATTTGGATGGTATGTGGCTTTAACAATTAGTGCAGGCTTAAGAATTAATTTAATATTGTTTACTATAAATATCTCTGCATCGTACACATGGAGTCACAGACAGCCAATTTGGAGAACAGGGCAAAATTCTACCTATTTTAGTGAATTAGTTTTTGAACATCAACTTGGGGGGAGAATACCTCAAGCGGAAGTAAGAGAAGCCATAAGCCAAAGACAAAATTTAGAAGATCCATTGCGATTTAATATGCAATTTGTGGCCATAAATTCGGCAATTCCTAGTCTGGAAATTATAATGGAACAGGATGATTTTAGTGTTGAGTTGCCACAAGTATTTAGGCGTACAATAAACTTTGGAAATGGTATAATAACCTATGAGCCTGTGACTGTGGGAAGACTGAGATTTGATTATGCAGACGGTATGCCGTTGATTATTTGCAGAACTGGGCATGTGGGTAGAAGCTCCTCTGTCAGAGCAGCTGAAGAAATAATATTTGTGACAGCGGTAGATAGGTATGGTGACCCTATGAGCGAGTCGGAGTATACCTTTTTCAAGGTCTATTTAGAACCTATCCCAGTTGAGTCAGTTGACATATTTACATCTAACGACGATCCTGTTATATTCGCAGACGACGAATTAACAATTTTTTCAGCAATAACTCCACACAATGCATCTTTCCCGCAAAGTCACTTTGAGGTTGTGTCTGTTGTTAGCAACGGTCGTACTTTAACATATAATTTAGACTCTTTTGCATATTTTATGACACAAGGTGGAACACATGCTTCACTGCGAGCAACTTCTAGGCTTTCTCCAGGAGATGAAATCGTGGTTAGAGCAGTGGCTACTATGGATAATGTTGAAAGCAACCACTTAACAATTAGAGTAATTAGGCGACCAATAGACTATCTTTCTTTAACTACACAAAACAGACAGACATCTGTTGTAATTGGACAGGACTTGTACTTTGAAGTCTTTGTTAATCAGCGGAATGCTACCTTTAATTTAGAGGGAGGAGTGCCGCTTGTTGAATTGCTGGATTATCGACATGGAGTAATTGAAAATCTTGGCAATGGTCAATATGTTTTAAGGGTTGCTGATGATAACTCACTTTTTGGCGAAGCGTTGAGGATTAGAGTGTCAGCGTTAGATGGCTATGAATTAACATATAGATATTTCAGCTTCATGATTCAGTGGTTGCCCATTGACTATCTGACTATTGTAAATCACTTAGGTGTAGAATTGGAATCAATTACCAGTCTTAATCAAGGGCAACGCATGTTTATCATGCCAGTGGCATCGCCTTTGGACGCTACTGTTCTAACAAGAATTCAATTATTAACCAACACAAATAATAGATTCATAAACATGACGCCACAAGGGGAACTGATTGTAGCCAGGGATACTCCAATTGGATATGAATTTATGATTTCTGCTAGATACAATGGTATCAACTCGAGAAATTATAGATTTATTGTTGATGCTATACCGATTGAAATATTAACCCTTTATGAATACAATAATAGAATAGAACTTTTGCCGTTAGGCGAGGCAAGAGTTAGAGTTTCTGCTTACCCTGCAAATGCCACATTCTTTGATCCAGTCTTCACTATCATAGAAGGCTCTCAATGGGCGACTGTTGGCAACACGGGTATTGTAAGAATGAATGCCAACTCTCCGATTGGAGCAAGGGTTGTCGTGCAGGCGAGCATGAATGGTACGACAAGCAATACACATGAATTTACAGTTCCAGCTGTAGGTGTGATGATTATATCTCCTACTAATGTGTTGACTAGGGGTGATAGAATCAGTTTATACTTTGAGCTGCAGCCGACACAAAATTCACTTGTGCCTGTGGAGTTTTCTATTGAAAGCGGATACCAGTTTGCAACGATTACTACACTAGGCACTTTGTCAATCAATCATGATGTTAATATTCCTAACGCAAGAATTGGTGTTGTGGCAACTATTTTAGGAGTTCGCAGTCAAATAGTTTATTTTGATGTTATCGTTCCGGTTTATAGTGTAGAAATTTATTCAATAGTACCGATTGCAAACATGACGCTAGGTTCAACTGCAACGCTTAACGCAAGAGTTAATCCAACTTATTCTTCAGCCTCACAAGCTGAATTTAGAGTTGTTTATAATGAAAGATATGCGACAATTGACCAAAATGGCATAATTACAATCACATCTAGTGCAAGTGCTATTGGTGCATTAGTTAGCGTAGTAGCAATAGTTGACGAGGTAGTCAGTCCTGCACTAAATATTAGAATTACTAGAATTCCTGTTATGCATATTGAGTGGGCAACTGAGCTTGATTTAGAAATGCAACAAGGAAGATCAATGACTTTATCGGCACGTGCATATCCAGAGGCGGCAACATATCGAAATGTTGTGTACAGAATTGAATCAGGACTAGATTTAGCAATACTTGAGGGAAATATTCTAATAATTTTACCGACGGCTCAAGTAGGTAGAATGCTTACAATCATAGCAACAGCGGACGGCGTGCAAAGTGAAGTTTTAAGGATAACCATTATTCCTATCGGAGCAGAAGAAGTTACCTTAGCGCGCGAGTGCAATAGCGAGTTTGTATTGCCAGGACAAGTGATTAACTTCTCAGCGTTGGTGCTTCCTCACGATACGACATTTCCAAACGCAACATTTGCTTTAAGCCCTGCATCACAAGCCTTTGCACAAATTAACAGTATGACTGGTGTGTTGACAGTCAACCCAGCATATTTGATTGACCGTGGCAATGCAGTGATTGAAGTGTTTGCAATAGCTGACGGAGTTAGAAGTAATACGATAAGCTTACCAATCTATGTTGCGATTAGCACCATAACGCTTTCGTTTAATAATACAAGTGGGGCGAATACTAGAATTGAGCCAGGTGCTATTATTGATTTGACTGCATTGACTAACCCAAATGCGACCAACCCATCACAAGTAATGTTTAGCATTTTAGAGGGTGATGCTTATGCTCAAATCATTGGCAGTCAATTATTAGTCAATGCGTTAGTTACTAACCCAAATGCCAGAATTGCTGTTGTAGCGTTGCCTGCTAGCAATTCTAATTTTGTGCAAGAACATGGGTTAAATATAGCATCTTTCAATATTTATGTTCCTGTTCTAGGAGTGTCATTCTCGGCCGATACATTTGAGGTTATGTTGGGTGAGACAATTACGCTGACAACTCCAACAATCATTCCACAGTTTGCTACTAATGCGGCAAATTGGACTATTCAATTTGTTAACCCTAACGGAACACTTACGCAAGCACCACATGGTGTCACACTTGACGGCTTAAGCATAAGGATTTTAGATTCTGCTACAGTTCTAAATAATCCGCACTTCCACATTAGAGTAAGAGCAGGTGGAAGGGATAGTCATATTCAAAGATTTGATATAATCCCAAGACCAGTTAGATATGTGGTGTTTGATGATGGAGAACTGAACAGAATTAGAGCGAATGGAAGACTGGAAGTTAATCCAGACACCTCATTTAATGACCTTATAAGAGCGCAAACCAACACGGACGCAACTCATAGGCGTGTTATATTTACTGTTCAAGGCGTGACAAATTATGATATTGATATTAATGCATTTAACAATGAAGCAATAGCAAACTTGCGTGTGCATTTATCGGCTAGTATTCATAATGTAATTGTCATAACAGCTCGTTCTGTATCAAATCCAAACGCATATAGTACTATTCGTATTTATATAGTACCTATTTATGCAACAGAAATTGCTGGTTTCCGTATATCTGCACAAGACACATCTAGAAACAATCAAGAGCGCAGAACTATCATGAATGGTGATTATTTTGCTAATGTTGACGGCAGAGAAGGCAACCTAATCAACCCAAGTGATATGGTTAGAATTGAAGAGTTATTCTTCGACAACGAGTTAATAAGAGACTCTCAGGGGCGCAGGGGTTTCAACAATGTTACATTTAGAAACCACTTTGAAATTAAAAACTTTAACACTAACTTAGCCACACTAAATTCATGCGGCAGAAGTTTCACAGTGCTAAGTAGAGAGGAGCTATTGAATGGAAGAATTACTACAAACAATAACAGCTTTACTGTAACAGTGCGTTTGTCACAAGATGGCGGCAATAATCTAACTAGAACAGTTACATTTAGAGTGTTTGTTAGCATACAAACAGTCCAATTTGTACATGGCTATGATTCTATTGACCCTGTGCAGCGTCCAATTTCAAATTCTAGTGGAAATAGTTTTAGATCTGTTTTAGATGGGGCTCAGATTAATGTAAACAGACAAAATAATGCTGGCAGTCAAAATGTTTTTGCATTCGCATTCACAATTAACAATGAAAGCTATGCTACAAATCAAGCGTTTTTACATCACCCTGTGTTTAAATATGTAAATGGTACGCGCATAGGTGAATATGGTGGTGGCGTTTCTATGCGTATAGAAAACAACATGAATGTTGTTTTCATTGAGTTAGGTACTTGGCATACCTATGGCACAAGTTTCTTAATCGTCATAAGAAACCCTGATTATGGTGTTCAAAATGGCAGAGATTTATTCTCTTTTAGAATGAGGATAGTTGAGCGCAGTTCAGATGAAACGGTTGCATTTGGGTTTGATAGGAATATAAGTGGCGCACAAGTTCCTATAACTCAGGTACGCATGAATAATAATGTGACACCAATTAGAGGAAGTGGTACAGCTCTTGTTAGAGATTACATTGACTTAATTGCCGGTCGTCAAGTGCCTGTTACTTTTTCTAATGGCTTAAACTTTAACAGCTATGGAATTAGCATATCTATTGAATCTAGCGATAGTTCGCAAGTTGAGATTTATAGAGGTCAAGGTAATTCTTTCCTTTCACAAGGAAGAATTTATATTAGGGCACTTGCGGGCGCACGGGATAGTTTCAATGCAAATCGCTTAATACGAATTAGCGTGACTTTTGAAGATGGTACAAGGAGACCTTCTGGTAGACCTGCTGACTTGTTCTTTTATGTAAGGGTTGTTCGCCCAGCTAGCGATAGATTCATGGTGCTTCCAGGAGGTCAGTTATCCGATGCGACATTTAATGTTAGAGCACTTTCAACTGATATGTCGCAGACTGTAAGAATTGCTTCTTCAGACTATGGAACATTATTCACACCTAATTTTAGATTTGTGCCAGATGCAGCAAGTTATGCCAATGTGTTACTATCTAATGGTAGGCTTGTAAATGGAAGGACATTGGTAGTTCAAAACCCTAATGCTATGATATGGATACTTGGTAGAATATACTTTGATATTAGGCTGCCTTATAATGGCACTTATATTGATGTTGAAGGTGTATATAGACAAGTTCAGAGAAGATTTGTTAATAATGTTAATCAGTTTTTAAATTTAGGCTTTTTGACAACAGGTGATGGAGATGTATCTTTATTAAATAGTCTTAATTTAGCGGGAAGAGTTAGTGGCAATCAAAGGTATTTTGTAAGTGCATTGAATGTTAAGTTGCTTGGAAATGGCAACACTATTAGCAATATAAACATTAGCACTCCCAACACAAGCTTTCCAGCTGAGCGATATGGCGGATTGTTTGGCAGAATATCTAACGGTGGAGGAGTTAGCAATTTAACACTGCAAGGAGTGAATGCCACTTCTGCAGCTAGACAAGGCGGTAGTTATTATTTGTTTGGTGCGCTTGCTGGTAGAAATGATGGTGAAATTAGGAATGTTACTGTCCGAGGAACTATTAATATGGATCGCAGATACTCTACTATTGGCGGAATTGTTGGACGTAATAACGGCTCGATAATTGGCTCGACTAATCACATAAATATAACTGCAAGTGGGAATATTGGCGGAATAGCAGGTCAAAATACTCAAAATGGATGGGTGTCTCGCTCTTGGCAACGCGGTCGTATAACTTACAGACAGAGAAGAACTCGATCGGTTGGCGGCATTGTTGGGTGGAATGAAGGCTGGGTTTATCGCTCTAATAGTAGTGGCGATATAGGCACTTCGGCTACGATCACCGACCCATGCAGAGTAGGCGGCATAATTGGACACAATACGCCTACAGCTAGATTTTGTGGTACGGGAAGTTGGGGTACTGGTCTTGTTTACTTTAGAAGGAATCGGAATAATGTGTTTTTGTTTACCTATTTAAGTGGCCGTGTTGGCAGACTTGAGGGGCTACATGGTACTCATCACTTTGCAAATCATCCTCTTAGAACCGCATAAACGGATTTTAAGATTACAAAACCATCAAAAAATTAAGAACAGATAGATTTGTTCTTAGGGAGTTTAATTATGACAACAAAAATCAAAAAAACAATGCTAATCATGCTGTTAACAATTTTAACAGCTCTAACCGTTGTGGTAGTAACTGCTTGCGACAATAACAACAACATTACCGAAACTTTCATAGTTACTATAAATGCGAATTATGAAGGTGGGGCAAACATCACGAGAGAAATTACTCGCGATCAATCTGAAATGCCTGTGACACTGCCAAGTGATATTATAATTGACAGAGGTGATGACTTTCACTTGATTGCATTTACCTTCTCGTTTGAACATGCTAGTCAAACAATCACTAACAGAGTGCAACGCGGAGGGGAGATATCTACCGATCGATTTAATAACAATCAAATTACAATTTATGCAGAGTGGCTTGATTTAAGACTATATAATGCATTTAATGCAACCATAGGGCAAGATGCTTTTGCAATAGTTGGCTATGCTAGCGACATTGTTTTTGATGCCATGGTAGTTGCTGATGGCACTATTAAAAATGCATTCCACACAGCTGGTGGCACTGCAGTGGCATGGTTTGATAATGGTGTTTTATATGATAGGAGGCAGTCGAATCTAGGCGAATTACTGGAAAGCCGAATTATTGACTTCAATATCGAAACTCATAGAGGCTTTAATTATCAAAATTTAAAATCATACGCATTAGGAATGTTGTCAAGTGCATTTTATGATTTGCAAGCGTGGATTAGTAGCAATAATGCTAACTTGCTTTTGAATTTGAAGCAAAGCATTAATCTAGTAAACGAGAATACATTTGTAGTCGGAGGAAGAGAGTTTGTGGTGGAGAATGGGTTAATTACGCAGTCTATTGCTAGACAAGCTGGTCAATTGTCATGGGCTTTGTACTTTGATGAAAGCTACTTTGACGATTTTATCTATGAGTACCTTCCTGCAAGAACAGGAGATTTTATTAATTCCTTTATTTTCACGGCAGAATCGGCAAATGACTCAAACATTGATGAAGTCAGAATGCGTGGAAGTTTTGATTGGATGCCTGTTGGTAATCATACCTTAGCACAGCTTACTGCTAGGCTGGATATTATTGTTGGAGGGAGTGTTGTTTCGAATCCTACTTTGCGATTCTTTAGAGATGCTGCAGGGCTTGACGAAGTCACCGGCGATTTCATGTTAAATCAGCACACCAATTTGTTTGTTAGGCTAGGAGTGTAGATTTTACTTTATAGAAAAGTAAGTTAAATAACATATGACAACAAGAAGACTTGCAAAATTCAAAATGGCGATTGTGGCGGGTATGCTAATGCTACTCGCTGCGTTTGCATTTGCAGTTGCTTTTGTTTCTAACACAATAGAGGCTCATGCTAATCCAGCACTATTTGGAGGTGGTGTGGGGTCAAATGCTAATCCATTTGTTATTTCAACACCGCAGCATTTAGTCAATTTGGCTGCGAATGTAAATAATGGTAGTGCCAATGGTTTTGTGGGGTACTATTTTATCTTACACAATGATTTGGATATTGCTGATATTTCTGCAGCAATTGGACTGGCGGGTTGGCAACCGATAGGCTCCAACACTCACCCATTTAGAGCGGTTTTCAGAGGCGGCTCGCATACGATAAGTGGTATTAATATCACACGGTCTATGATGAGTGATGTTGGTCTGTTTGGTGTGATTAGTGATGAGTCTGCTATACATGATTTGACAACAGAGGGCAATGTTTTAGGCGGAGCCTTTACCGGTGGAGTTGTTGGCAACAATCGAGGCGCATTATATAATATTGTTAATAGGGTCAATGTTGCTAATATTACTATCCCAAATCTTCAAAACTTTGGCGGTGTTGTTGGATTTAATGCAACGACAGGCACGATTACAAATTCAGCCAATTATGGAATAATTAATGCTAATGCAAATCACGTTGGCGGGATTGCTGGCTCGAATTTAGGTAATATTACTACCTCATTCAATGCTGGTTCTGTTTCAGGAAATCTTAATGTTGGCGGGATTGCTGGTGCTAATGATGGTAATATTGACCAAGCTTTTAATACAGCAAGCATAACGGGGACACAAACAAACATTGGTGGTATTACTGGTGATAATAGAAATGTCCTTCAAAATGCTTACAATACTGGCAGTATTTACAGAGGAGATATTTCCGCAATGAGCTTAGGCGGCATAAGCGGTAATAACGCTTTAGTTGCCACAATTAATCATACTTATAATATAGGCTATGTGCAGAACACTATGGTATCTGGTGGTATAAGTGGGTTTAGCACAGGGCAGATAGCAAATTCATTCAGTTCATCTAATGTATTTAATGGAGTTTTAACTCACGGCAACCCTGCTATTAATAGTAGACTTTTAACAAGTAAGCAAATGCTTAACCCCGGCACTTTGACCAGCTCGCTTGAAATGAACGGGCTAAATCAACAAGGAGTTTGGCAAAAAAGACCACAAAGTGTTAGCAATGTCTACTTTCCAGAATTAAGTTTTTTCTTTAATAGAGCAGTGTCTATTGATAGCGTTAGGCACGCTAGAGTATTGTTGACTGAATCTGATATTCATTTATATGAGACCGAATTCGTTTATAGCGGAGTATATCATAATATCCAAATATTGCGTGGTGGCTATTTGCTACAAGAGGGCATAGATTTTGAGATTTTAGAGAATTCAATTAATGCTAGTACAGTGAATGGTGCTTTTATTAGAATAAGGTTTTTAAATTATTTTAGAGGCTATGCAACTAAATATTTCACTATATTGCGTCGTCAGCTGACAATCGAGTGGACTGATGAGGTTTTTGTTTATAATGGACAAGTTCAGCGTCCGACAGCGATTATAACTAGTGGGCGAATAGGGACTGAAAATATCACTTTCACTTATGAGTTTACATCTAATATAAATGCAGGAACTCATACGATTGTGGTGCGTTTGGCTGATAACAATCCTGTAAATCTTAACTATTATCTTCCACATGCAGTGCATTATTATCAAATATTAAGACGCAGGATTACTATTAGCTTTAGTAATAACAATATTGTGTTTAATGGACAAGTTCAGCATCCAACAGCGATTATTGAATCAGGTCGTATTGGCGATGAAAACATTACTTTTGAGTATGATGTTGATGGCGGCATTAATGCTGGGTTAAATAGAGTATTAGCAAGATTAGCGGACACAACAATAAATCAAAATTATTATCTTGTAGAATTTTGGCATGACTTCGAAATACAAAGACGACAACTTTTTATTGAATGGAATACGCAGCCGATAGTCTTTTCAAATGTTCCCGTAAGGCCCAGTGTAATGATAACAAGCGGTTTAGTTGCTGGAGATAATATTACATTTGTTTATAGTGGATATGAAAATAACATTAATGCTGGTACTGGTAAAACAGTTTCCGTAGCACTTGCAGACACAGCGATAAATAATAATTATATTCTTGTTGGGGCTTTAACAAAAACTTATACGATATATAGACGCGAAATACTGATAGAGTTCGATGAACATATCTTGACCTTTAATAATACCCCTCAAAGACCACAGTTTAGAATTGTAAGCGGGCAAATAGGTGGAATCAACATTGAGTTTAATATTAGCAATTATCAAGGCAATATAAATGCAGGAATGCACAATATTGTTGTTACTCTAGTAAGCGGCTTGAGTGATAATTTTATCTTTGCCTCAGTAAGCAAAACCTATGAAATACATCCAACACAGATTTTTATAGAATGGGATGGGGCTGAATTAATATATAACGGGCAAATTCAGCGACCTAATGCAATTATTACATCAACCACATTTAGTAGCGTACATCTAATATATTCAAATTATTATGGAATTAATGCAGGAAGTGGTTTTACGATTACTATTACGGCGTCAAGTGCCAATTATATTATTACAAACACTTTGACATATTCAATATTGCCTCGCACACTAAACGTTGTTTGGTGCAGCGATATAATTAGATATAACGGAGCGGCGCAGCACCCGGGTATAATAACAATCAACAATGCTGTTGCAGACCAAACAATAGACTTTTATTTTTATGGATATGGCAGCAACATTTTACCGGGGATGCATCAAGTTTCTATTCGTTTAGTAAGCAATGCCATAAATAGCAATTATATTTTGGGCATTAGTGCGGTGCATGAATTTGAAATTCTACGCCGCATAATTACGATAGAGAATATAGCAGCCATAAGCCGGGCATTTGACGGAACATATTACATTGATTTGACCGGCGGTAATTTGGTAGGTTTGCTAAGTGGAGATAGCGTTAGTTTTATATTAGGACAGGCATTAGTTGCTAATAGAAACGCAGGACTAGGCAGAGAGGTTATAACAAATATCGTTCTTAGCGGTCAAGATGCGTTTAAGTATGAGTTAGGTCAGCCCAATATAACAGTTGACATAACCAGAGCAGTAATTGACATGAGCGGAGTGAGTTTTACCAGTCAAACATTCACATATAACGGGCAAGCAAGATCAATTTTTATTGTCGGCGAGTTGCCTAATGGCGTTTCGGTTAGCTACTCAAACAATGCCCGCACTCAAGTTGGCAGGCATTCTGTAGTAGCGTTGTTTGAGCTATCTGATGAACACAATTTTTATGCTATCCCAAATCTAACAGCATTTTTGTTTATTTCACCATCAACATTTAATGATGGCGTCATCACTTTGGATATAATATCCGGATATGTGCGCTACGGTTCTGATTTTACTTTTAGCAACTTAGAAAGAGATGATATTAGAGAGCAACTAGGAAGACAAAATCTAAGCAAAGGCATAAGCATATCGCTTATTTATGGCGGACAGGTAATTCAGCCTAATGGGACTATTAGAGTAAGTATTGTTTTAAATGATAGAGATTTAAGAAACAACTCCTTGAGAGTATTACACTTAAACAGTAATGGTTATACCATATTAGCTCATCAGATTATTGATGGAAGGTTAGTTTTTTATATTGATAATTTAAGTGATTTTTTGATTGTCACAGATCAGTCAAATTGGTGGATATGGTTAATAGTTATAGGAGCAGTGCTTTTGATAGGAGCAGCACTGGCGGTTTTATATTTAAACAAGCGCAGGAAAAATAACCTTGCTTTTGCAGGGGTGAATGCGCCGATTAACAACATGGAAATAGAAACTGAAATAGAAGTTGAAATAAAAAATATTGAGAGAAAGTTTTTAAACACAAACAAGGAATTTACAATAGAAGGCATATATATAAAGTCTTTTTATTGGTTCTTGAGGGGACTGAATTTTCCTGACCCTCAAGAGCAGTTGAAAGTTTTTGGCGGAGATAAAGAGCAAGCGGAATTGATTAGAGTTTTGCCAAAAAGCGTGGCATACTTTAGAGGTAAAAAATTAAGGAAGCACAAGCAAGAATATATAAACATGCTTAAAAAGATTGAAGAGCTTAACACAGAGATTATTTTAACAAATGACAATAAGGGGGATTGCGTGAGTGATGAATAAAACTTGGAAATTCAAAGCTTTGCTGCTGCTTATGCTGTTGCCGCTGACAATGGCAGTCCTTTTTGCATGCGGTGGTGAGGATACGACAGAATACCCAGTTTGCGAATTGACGGTTTCTAGACAAGCGGCGATATGGAGATTAACTACTGAGAGATTAAGTTTTGATGATACACTTTTTACTGATGGTGGAGTGACGGCACTTAATGCTATCTTATACAATGCAACAGGTCATATAAATGAAGTTGAAAGTGTGGCAGAGATTACACAAATTGAAAATCGTGCAATATTTGATTTTACTCAAGTTCTAACAAGAGCGCAATTAGAGCAACAAGAAATCGATAATGCCATAAGAGAGTTTGCAATTTATAGAAATTCACTTATTACCCAGATAAATTCTACACGAGAATTTATGACAATAGAAATCTTTTCTCAAAGAGTGCTTGATGAAGTTGATGAAAAAATATTTGCAGCAAGAAATGATATGTTCTATGCAGAAACTCGTGATCAGCTTTTAGAAATATTTGATGATATAATGGATTTTATATGGAGTGTGCCGACCATTTTTGATGAGTTTTGGTATGCATTAAATCAATCACGAAATACGGCAATAGGAATAGTAAAAACTCATGTTGAAGCTTTGTTAAACTTTAGATTTACAGCAGAAAATTTATTGT
>Ga0131853_10005691_pt1 | contig 22503 bp, 27 predicted proteins | sample TergutLab28metaG_FD_92764 | JGI IMG/M metagenome (GOLD analysis project Ga0131853, IMG submission 92764) | Labiotermes labralis P1 segment gut microbial communities from Petit-Saut dam, French Guiana - Lab288 P1 (version 2) (version 2) | ecosystem: Host-associated > Arthropoda: Insects >... | reverse complement strand
TCTGAGTGAAGCGAACGCCGCCACAAACATTACAGCCGTGCCAATTTCTTGTGACTGGGCAACCTGACCTTCTTCACGGGATTTCTCACGCTTTTTGGGAGTTGCTTTTTCGGTTTTCTCGGCAGATGGCTGGTTGAAAAATCCCAAATTCATCGGGATAAGTATCAGTTTCATAGGTTCATCACTGTACTTGAGCTTCACCAGGTGCCATCCTCCACAACATTTCTACAATATTCATCACAATGTCTTCCATAACCATACCGAAAGCCGTAATCAAAAACGGCATAATGAAGTAGATAACCACAAGTCCTGCCAGTACTTTAATAGGCAGACCCACCACAAATACGTTCATATTAGGTACAGCTTTAACCAATATACCCAGTACAATATCAATGGTGAGGATTGTACCAACCACAGGCAAAGCCATTCTCAAACCTAGGTAGAAATAGTCAACCATCATGTTGATAAAACGACCTGCTAGGTCTGCGTTGCCAAGCACCTGCCCTCTCCCAAGACCGATAATGCTAAAACTGTCAAAAAGCGCTCTTATAACCATGTGTATAGCCCCAGATGTGACAAAGAACACACTGGCTATCAAAAAGTATAAATTACCAGTAACAGGTGCTTGTTGCATACCAAAAGGGTCCATTACATTTACCATACCAAAACCAATTTGGAAGTCTACCAACTGACCCACAAAGTGGAAAATTGAGAATATAACCGAAACCACAAGACCGATTATGAAACCAACCAAAAATTCGGTTAACAGAAAAACCACAAAACCCGCAACGCTAAAATCGTAAGGTGGCAACTCCACTGCACCTGATATAAATGCCAGAAGGGCAACGCCAAGGGAAAGCATGATACGAACTGGCACAGGCAAGTTTTGACCAGTTGTGACAGGTAGGATAATGAAAAACCCCATAACCCTCACAAACACAGCCATAAAAACATCTATATTTGAATAAAGATACACCAACGTCTGGGCGGCGGTCAAATCCAATTATCCCACCACCTTATGTCATTATAAAATACGGAATTTGCTCAAACAATTGGCGTGTAAAGCCTGTAAGATTATTAATCATCCATGTGCCGAAAAATATTAGTGCAAGAAACACCGCCAGAATTTTAGGTACAAACGCTAGGGTTGCTTCTTGTATGGAAGTCACGGTTTGAAACAAACTTACCGAAAGACCCACAACAAGCCCTAGAAGCAGAGGTGGGGCGGCAGTGGTGATAACCGTCCAAATGGCATCTTGCATAACCACCATTACATTTTCTTGTGACATAGTAGGTTAAGCCTCCTTGTAATCCTCGCAAGCTTCGTCAGAAGGTCGCCATGGCGGTTTGGACAATTAGTTGCCAACCATCTACCAGAACAAACAGCATCACCTTAAACGGCAACGAAATCATAGCTGGCGGTAGCATCATCATACCCATTGCCATTAATACCGAAGCTACAACCATGTCAATTATGATGAAAGGTATGAATATGAAAACACCAAAGGCGAAACCGAGAGCCAGTTCATGGAGAATGAAGGCGGGTATTAGTACATAATTGGGTATTGTATCAAGGTCTATTATGAAGCCGAATTCATCCAAATCATAGGTTATTCCAGCCATTTCGGAGAAAAAGGCGATGTTCTCCGCCATTAAAGGTCCTGGACGACCCAGCATAAACTGACGCAGTGCCGACATACCGTTATCAATCGCTTCCTCTTGGGTGATATAACCCGCTGTCAGCGGTTGAAAGGCATTTTCGTTAATCTCGGTGATATAAGGGTTCATAATAAACAGAGTAAGTACTAAGGCGATGCCGATAAGTACAGTGTTTGGTGGCATCTGTTGCGTTCCCAAACCCGAGCGGAGAAAAGAGAAGATGATTATCAGTCGGGTGAAGGAAGTCATCACAACCAAAAGGGCAGGCAACAATGCAATTAATACCGACAGGAATAGAATTTGCAGGGTTACAGAACCTTGCAAGGCTTCATCATACATGCCTTCAGCTGGTGGCATAATGTAAATCTCTGGCAACCCTGGAAAAATACCAGCCTGTGCCTGCTCTGACCCAAAAGATGCGAAAAAAGCTATGAAAACCAAAGCGAACACAAACAGGATTTTCCACACCCGTTTGTGCTTACTGTGCTTTTCTCCGAATTCCGCCATCTTTTGCATAAATTTCCTTTCATAAACGTAATGCGGATAATTTACCCGAAAATGGAAATTTTATTCCTTGGACTGCTGGTCGTCATTACTAGTATGGTCTTTCTTCTTAGGCATAAAGCGGGACAAATAACTATCAAAAGGCACATTTGACAATGGCTTTTCTTCTATTATAAGAGAATCTCCGTTGACCTCGCCAAGAAGGGTTACGCCATTACGACTAACCCCGATTAAGAAAAATTTATCCCCAGCTTGTACCAATTGGACATTGGTTTGTGGTCCAACACCAACAGCTTCCACCAACTTGACATTACGTTGTCCACGCACGCCCCCTCTCGCACGCCCCATAAGACGTATAGAAAAGTATGCCAAAAAAAGTACAAGAGCCAATGCACCAACAACGGTTAATAACTGCCAAGCGTTAGCCAGTCCATCCCCAGCGAGAGGACTGGCAGAATCTGGCGGGTTAATGTATAAAATGCTAAACATGGGCTTAGCCTATAACCTTTGCAACTGCCTCCAAAACCCTGTCATGTTGGAAGGGTTTTACGATAAAGTCACGAGCCCCCGCCTGAATGGATTCCACAACCATAGATTGTTGACCCATAGCAGAACACATAACAACAATGGCATCCCCATCAAATTCCTTGATGCTCTTAGTTGCTTGAATACCGTTCATTTCTGGCATGGTAATGTCCATGATAACCAACTTTGGTTTCAAGGCTTTGTATTGCTCCACGGCTTTTAAGCCATTTTCAGCCTCACCTACAACATCGTAGCCATTTTTTGTCAAAATGTCCTTTAACATCATTCGCATAATGGCTGCATCATCAACAAGCAATATGGTTTTTTCTGCCATTTTATTCTCTCCTTTTACTAAGTTAGTCTATATTCTATGTTCCGCATTGACAATGTCAGTAACCCTGATACCAAAATTCTCATCAATTACTACAACTTCACCCTTGGCTACAAACTTACCATTAACCAAAATGTCAATGGGTTCACCCGCCAGCTTATTCAACTCAATAATAGAACCTGGCGAAAACTCAAGTATATCCTTGATTTTCCTTGTTGTCCTACCAAGTTCAACCGTCACCTCCAAAGGAACATCCATGATAATTTCGATGTTTTCTTTTTGTTGCATAACATCGGTTATATCAAAACTTTGAAACTGTGCTGGCTGAGCCGCAACAGGCGGCATAGGCATATATTGTGGTTGGTGATAACCAGGAGGTGGTGCGTATCCTGCTGGCGGTGGTGCATAGCCAGCTTGTGGTTGAGTTGTATCCATTGGTGACGAACCTCCTTCCGTTGGGGTTGGTTGCTGCATCACTGGTTGTGGTGCAGGGGCTGGAGTCGGCGCTGGTTGAGCCGCAGGGGCTGGTGCTGGTGCCTCCTCCTCTGGCGACAATGTAGATTGCATAGTTTCCACCATATATCTAGCAAAACCCATTGGTAATAATTGCATAATGCTAGAATCTACTAACATACCAATTTCCATTCTGAATTTAACACATACTGCGTAATTTTCTTCAAATCCCAGTTCTTGTAAAATTTCTTCATTGCCAAAATCTACTAAAGATGCACGTGGTGTATCAATATCGATTTTCATGTTAACCAATGATGCTAAAGACGTGGACGACGAGCCAATCATTTGGTTCATCACCTCTTGTATAGCAGAAAAGTCCATTTCGTTAAGTTCTTCATCACCTTCTTGCACTTCACCGCCATAACCCATCATCAAACTGGTGATAATCTTAACATCGCTTTGGTTAAGCAGAAGAAGGTTTGTACCCTTAATACCTTCCACATAATCAACACGAATACCTACGCACGGCTTTTCGTATGCACTGGCAATATCAGAAAGTTTAACTACGGAAACTTCTGGGGTAGTTATAATAACCCGCTGACCTAACAGAGCGAAAAGTGTAGTCGCAGATGTTCCTATGGATATATTACCTAATTCTCCTAAAATATCTTTCTCTTCGGAGGTGAGCAAGCCATCTAAATCATCATCGGTTGCAAGTGCGTTTCCGCCTTCTACAGATGTTTCGCTGACTTCCTCAGACCCCGCCTGTGTTCCTAAATCTCCACCGCCCAACAAGGCGTTAATTTCCTCTTGGGACAACATATCGGCCATGGTCTATTCCTCCCTTTGTATAAGTTTTGTAATTTGAACTGCATTACGACCTCTGCTAATTCCTGCCTTGGCGTAAAACTTTTTAAGCGGCCCTACACGCACCTCGAAGTCAGCGTCTGTGAAAGAATCTAGCATTAGCACGTCCCCTACCGTCAGATTTACAAAGTCAGACACCATAATGTTGGTGCGACCCACAACAGCAGAAATCGCCACGTCAGCCGTTTCTAGCTTATCTTGTAAATCGTCGGTGTAATCGTGGTCGTCATCGTCCCTCGTGGTGGCAAACCAATATTTTGTATACAATCTATCCAAAACAGGGTCAATTACGGTAATCGGCAGACAAAAGTTCATCAAACCTTCCACAGAACCCACTTTTACAGACATGGTTATAAGTGCAGTTGTTTCTGTAGGTGGTATAATCTGACCAAATTGGGGGTTAGTTTCAATCCGACTTAAGCGTGGGCGAATTTCCTTAACATTTTCCCACGCTTCTGGCAGAGGTGTCAACATATGCGACACAACTCGCTCCAACAAAATCTTTTCAATCTCGGAAAAGTCACGTATTTGTTTAACTCCCGTACCAGGTCCACCTAAAATTCTATCAATTATTGCATAACCAATATTCGCAGAAAGTTCAAAAATTATTGAACCTTTCAGCGGCAACAGCTCCACAATAGAAAGGATGCACGGATTGGTTAGGGCGTTGGAAAACTCGTTAAACGCCACCTGCTCCGCAGAAATCACCTCAATGCTAACGGCTGACCGTAAGTAGCCAGACAAAAAAGACGAAAGCGAGCGACAATAGGAGTCGTACATAATTTCCAAGGTGCGTTGTTGTTCTTTATTGACCTTTTGCGGACGAGCGAAGTCGTAAGGAATAGCAGGCTTTTCACCCTTACCTTGCTGAGAGGAATCATCTACCTCCAGCGTTGCTCCGCCGTCAGAAATACTTCGCAACAACTCATCAATTTCAGATTGACTTAAAACTTCAGCCATCTATTTTCGCACCCACTTTCTGTCTGTAGAATTGTAGAGTAAACATCATCTTAATGCACGGTAAACTGGTTAAAGTAAACTTCAACAATCATATGGCTGGCAAACACCGATTGTAAAGCGGTTAAAATATCCTCACGGATAATGTCTGCACCATCTGGGCGACGTAATTCCTCCGCTGTGGCACGACGCAAAATACTGGTTACAGCATCACGCACAACTGGTTGCCTTTCTGCTAACAAAACCCAGAAGTCATCAGCATCATCCTCGTCCAAGTTGTTAATGCCAAGGGATAAGTTGACAACAACAAAATTGTTACCAGACCCAGGACCAGATGACAGCAGGTTCGTAGTAATAGAGTCACCTAAATCGAAAATGCGTTGGTCTAGGGCCGATGGCACTTCGCTGTACCATCCCTGCACAGGACCTCCCGCAACCTCATCATCGCCCCCCATGTTCATTATCAAAAACACGGCAACACCAGCCAAAGCTAGGATAATTACAGCAAGCATAGCAACGATAATAAGCATCATACCCTTGTTATTACCGCCTTTTGCTTCTTCTGACATAAAGTTCACACATCCTTCCCTATAGTAAAAAGTCTAGTTTACTTGTGTAAGTATAATTTCAACACGCCTATTTTGCTGGCGGCCTTCTGGTGTGGCATTATCTGCAACAGGGCGGTGTTCGCCATGAGAAACAACAGTAACCATTTCAGGGTCAACCACTTGGAAGGTGTAAATCATTAGGTTTGCAACGGCACGGGCGCGTCCTGCACCAAGCATTCGGTTATCAGGGAACACAATAGACCCACGCATTGGCACATTGTCGGTATGTCCCTCTACAGAAACATTAACAGTCCCACGCAATTCGTTGAGAGCCATAGCAATAGCCTCCAAAATAGGCATAACCTCTGGTCTTATAGTGGCTTGACCGCTGTCAAAATACATATCACCATGGGCGCTTATGATAACCTCTCCATGCTCGCCAATTTCCACTTCCACATGGTCGCCCACCATTAGATAATATGCAAAATATGTTCGCAGTTGCTCTGCCACAAATTCCATTTGGTTTTGCTGTTGCCCGTCACCGCCTTGTACTGGTCGCTCGAAGCTAAGGGTATTAAAATCTGGTAAGGTCATTATGCCATTACCCATCAAATCGTTAATGCCTTCCCCAGAAAATTGGGTCGGTGCTGGAATGTTGTTGCCAAACGATGCGGCTATAACCAACCTCTCCCACAGCTCCTCGTCAACATCTGACAAGGCATACAACATAACGAAAAGTGCAAACAGTACCGTCATCAAGTCAGAATAAGATAACAACCAAAGTGCCTGACCGCCACCTTCTTCCTTTTTCTTGCGTCTAGCCATTAAGCATCGCCTCCGCCTTCGGTGCTAATTTTACGTAGGGATGGTGCAAGGAAAGCCTTTAGTTTTTCTTCAATGATACGAGGGTTTTCACCATTCTGGATGGACAGCATCCCCTCTATCTGAACTTCTTTAAGAAGCATTTCTTGTGCATTAAAAATTTGCAACTTACGGGAGATTGGACTAGCAATAAAGTTTGCAACAAGCGCACCATAAAACGTGGTTATCATAGCAAGTGCCATGTTTGCCGCCAAAAGTTCAATATCTTGTAAGTTACCCATCATTAGAACCAGTGCAACCATCGTTCCAACCATTCCCCAAGCGGGTGCCATTGCCGCCGCCATATCCCAAAGGCTACGAATATCATTGTGACGATTTTCCATAAACACCATCTCGGTTTCCAAAACAGAACGCACAAGCTCTGGGTCAGCACCGTCAACAACCAACATTATGCCTTTTTGTAAGAATGGGTCGTCCATGCCTTGTGCCGACTCCTCTAGGGCAAGAACCCCCTCACGACGGGCAAGGTTGGACAAAGTGATAATATTTTCGATTGTCCCTACATGGTCAAACTTAGGTGGCAAAAAAACCATTTTTGCTGACATCAGTGCCTTTATAACTCTGTCTAAGGGGTTTGCGATAAGTAATGACGCAAACACACCGCCAATAACAATCATTATAGAACCTGCGTCTACGAAAGCCATGATGGACTCCACAGGAGCGTCACCGTTAAAAATTATAGTAAGTAGCGTAAAGACCGTTCCCGCTATTAGACCGATTAATGAACCTATATCCACAGCGTGTCCCCCCTAGATATTGTAAATTTCACGTTTGAATTCTTTAGTCAAACTGATTATATCTTCAACAGACTCTTTGACAATAAATTTACTGCCTGTGGTCATGGTTATGGTAGTATCAGGATTTGCCTCCACAAGCATGATAAGCTCACAGTTAAGCACAATTTCTTTGTCATTTAATCTGGTTATTTTTATCATAAAATGTACCTCCAAAACAGTAATTGCAACATTGTAACACATCTATCTAAAAAAGTCAAGTTTAAGATTTCCATAATTTCTTACTTTGCCAACAAGGCACGGCGTACCGTAGGGGCGGATATTATCCGCCCACTAACGACCGCCTAAATTATTATCTACGTAGATTTACAAGTTCTTGTAACATTTCATCAGAAGTAGAAATTACACGTGAATTAGCTTGGAAACCACGTTGCGTGGTTATCATTTCAGTAAATTCTGCCGCCAAGTCCACATTACTCATTTCCAATGTACCGCCTAATAGTCCCGTGCCAGCTTGACCTGGGGTTAGACCAATTCCATCAAAGCTACCAGAGTTTGCGGTCATGGCGAACAAGTTGCCACCAAGTGCCGCAAGACCAGCTGGATTGTCAAACAACGCAATGGCAATCTGCCACAACTCGAAACGCTGTCCATTGCTGAAAGTACCAGAAATGATACCATCTTGACCTATAGAAAGACCAATTAGCCTACCAGCGTCCAAACCGTCCATGTTATTACTACTTACATTAGTCGGCATATCCACTTGTGTCATGCGAGTAAAATCAATGCGGATAAAGTTTCCGGGAGGTGCAACAGCAGCACCAGTGCTGTTTTGTGGTTGCCCAAAATACAAAGCAGGGTTCATGCCAGCACCAGGCACCAGTTGCAAGTAAGAAACAAAACCTTGTCTAAGATGCTGAGGCAAAGTTGGCAGAGCTGGAGGTATTGCAGGTGCGCCCACATAAGGATTTCCGCTTTCGTTAAATTCAAAGGAAGTCAAAAGCGTCCATCCATCATCTTGAGTAACACCACCACCAACAGGCACAACGGTAGCTGCTGCTGGCGGAGCAACACTTGCCACATTAAACACGGTATTGGTTCTAGTACAAATCATGTGGTTTCGACGGAACACATCCCAACTGTCAGTAGTGCTGTTCCACCTAAACTCAATATCCTTACGGTAGTTTGTACCAAGAGAATCTTGGAAGTCAATAGCGGCAGGAATAGGTTCACCAGTATTAATATCCGAGGAGCGAATATTATCTATTACACGCACATTACCAGTAGCACGTGGTGGCACATTACGCATCTCTGGACCAATAGTAATACCTTGCACAGGACCACGTGCAGGACCAATAATTTCACCAGCCATAGGACCAGTTGCGTGCCTTGCTGGACCACCAGCTTGGTTATCCCAAGTTGTTGGCCAACCCTGCAACAAAAGCCCATTTGGCAAGCCAATGTTCCATTCCTCATCACGAACAAAGTCGCCCGCACGAGTAAAAAATGTGCCTGTGTTGTCACCAACAATAAAGAAACCATCGTTCTCAATCATCAAATGTAACGGGTCGTCGGTACGTTGTGCCGCACCCGTAGACATCATACGGGAAATACTGGACACATTAACACCAAGACCAACCTGCATGGGGTTTGTACCACCACGCCCAGCGTCTGGGTTTGGACCAGATGCACCAGAAAGGGTCTGGCTAAAGGCTTCCGCAAATGTCATACGGCTCGCCTTAAAACCTGTTGTATTTACGTTTGCGATATTATGGGCAATAACATCCATTCGGCTCTGGTGAGTTCTTAGACCAGAAACACCAGAAAACATAGAACGCATCATAAGATTATCCTCCTCAATAGGTAATCAATATTACCTATGTGTCGCAGATAGCGACATTTCTTCATACAGCCCTGCAATCCCACCAGAGGTCGGTGTTTGTTGCAAGGTGTTTTGAGCAATTATCCCTGCGTGTCCAAGGGTTTGCACCTGTGAAACTTTTGCAGGTCTGTTGTCATTTTCCTCATCCTCAGGGGTTTGTCCCCCTGTAGTTATTAGGCTTTCGGTATGCTCAGCCTGTTCCAATCGCCATAAAGACTTTTTGAAGGCACGCAAACGCTCATTAAACGCCTGCATTTCTTCTGGTGTGCCGTTTTCTGGGCGGTTGCCTGCCACAAATTCAGCAATACGACGGTTTTTCTCATCGTCACACATGGCGTTTAGACCACGCACCATCCTGTCTTTGTAATGGGCGATGGCATTAGATAATTTGTAACTTAAATCCATTTTAATGCCCCTCGTGGGTGCTGTAACCCGCTCCGTCTGTCATTCGGGAGCGAAAAACCTCTATAAATAGTCCAGTTTATACAATCACAGCACCGTCAATATTGGTAAAAACTTGGTCTTGCTGGTTAAGAGCCGTCACAACAACTTTGTTAGTAATATTTACCACCAAAGCAATATTGTCGATAAGCACCAAGCCATCACGGATGCCTTTTCCTTGTGCTTTTGCTACACCTTGCGATAGTCTCTCCAGTTGCCCGCCATCCAATTGGATATTCCGTGCATCAAGACGGGCATTGGCGTGCTTGGAAAACTGCACATCTTGCTTGCTTTGGCGTAAACCTTCCATCATCTGCTGGAAGTCACTTCCGTTGACCGCTTGCCCAGCCACCACATTTTGTAGCTGACTCTTAGCTTGGGGTTGAACCTTAGCCCCATGTTGCACAGGATTGATTATTCTGTTGTTAAATTGCATTATAATCACCTCCCGAGCGGTAATTTTACTAAAGATTATTCCTCATCCTCGTCATCAGCTCTAATCCCAGCAAAAGCTGAATAAGTCATCATTTCTAAATCGTTGTTGTCTTGCATACGTAGGGCAACCCAAATTTGTCCGCTACGAATAAACACACTTTCTACAACGGCATCACGGTTGTCATATTCTACAACTTCGCCACTTCTACGTAGGTTAATGGCTTCTGTGATAAAGTTAATGCGGTCTATACGATGGTGTATTCCGCCAATTGTGGCATATGCGTTGTCACCATAAATTCGAATACCTTGGATGTCGCCACCAGGTGCAATTGCAGTGCCAACATTATCAAACAAGCCGATATAGCGCCCTATAATCATAGGCTCGTTACCAATGGTTACAACTTCACCAACAGGCACACGCTCGTTACCAATGGCAAGCATGGGAAATGGACCAGTAAAATCAATAAATTCAACTTGTCCTTCAATAAACTGTAGTGGCTCGCCACCAATGGCTTGCACATAACGCCCAACCAATGCTAAACTTTGGCTAATGACACCGCTAGAATTTAGATTGTTGTTAATATTGTGCAATAAAGTTAGGGTCAACGCCAAGCTGTCGTCAGCCGCCATTTGCACATCAGACGCACGGACAATGTCTGGCTCGTCACTGCCTTCACGTGGGATAACCAACCATGGCTCACCTGCACGTATTTGCACAGAATCTACACGTCCTGCAATTTCAATCGGTGTTCCCGTAACGGGATTGCGACTAATTGCCATTACGTGTTTGCCAATCATCCCAAAAGCCTGCGTGCGGTTGAATGTGGAATTTAAGCTCTGCATTTGCTCCAAAGATGAGAATTGGGCAAGTTGTGCAATGAAATCCCTGTCATCCATTGGGTTTAGCGGGTCTTGGTGTCGTAACTGGGTCATTAGTAGGTTCAAAAAAGCATTTCTGTCCAATTCGTTACTTCGCTCGTTGATAACCCTTGGTACTGGTGCATTGGGGTCAAAAGGCATGGAGTAACGTGGGTCGATAACTGCCATTTTTGCACTCTCCTTTCGTTAAATGACTTGTTAAACTTGATAATCAATAACATTTTCTTCAGCTTCCGCTATGGTTGGGGTGTGTGGAACGGCTTCATCTTCCGCCATAGCCGCCGCAATCATATCACGGATGCGTTTGTCGCTTGCTCTGCTTTGGTTCTGTTCAAACTCATTAGCGTCATTTTCATTGCGGACATTAACCTCAATTTCAGACACATTGATGCCAGCTTCTTCTAAAGAGTCACGCAGGGCGTTAAATCCAGCTTCAATCAACTCTTTAACACGTTGGTTCTCTGCTGTAAATTGAGCAGTTACAATACCATTAAGCGTGCCAATTTTAAGAGTCAAATCCCCCAAATGTTCGGGTTTTAGTTGAATTTTCATCTCCGCCATCCCCTCGCCAGTTACAAAACGTACTTGTTGTACAATTTGGTCGGCAATGGTCTGCGGTGTCACCACAGGTGTTGGCACGGTTGTAGGTGCAGACTGGATTGGTGTATTGTTTTGCACAGGCACGTCCATCGTAACTGTTGGCATTTGTGGAACAATATCAGCAACAACAGATTGCGGAACTTCTGACACAGGCACAATCGTCTCCCCCGCAACATCAGCAACGGATTGAGTCGTTGTGCTAGCGGTATTTTGAGTGCTATTAGCCACAACTATTGGAAATTCCTCACCTTCTTCTGCAAGGAGCATTTCTTCGCCTTCATCAGCGACAAACTCACCTGTAAGATGGATTTGTGGTTGTGGTCTGCTTTCCAGCTGATAATCCTCAGCAACTTTCGCAAGCTCTTTCAGCACAGGCAGGGCTTCTGGATAACTCAGCAATTCCACTTGACTTTCCAAACCTTTAGCCGTCATTAGTACCAAAGCACGGTTATCCGCATCTGCAAGGGCTTCCAAGGGCATTTCCAGTTTGTGTAAAACTTGTTGAAGTTCTTCAACAGTAATCCCCAAAACAGCCGCCATTTCAGCCATAATTTGGTCGGCATCCACATAATCATGCACAATAGGTGCGTATTCAGCAACCACATCACCATAAACACCTTGGATTTGAGTGGTTTCCTCAGTTTGAACTATCTGCACATGACCATCTCGTGTGTTTACTTCAGCGTCAACACGGTTGGTAGCTTCTGCAGGGCGTTGGTTGCGATTAACCTCACGGTCACCACGTGGACGCTCTTGGCGGACTTCTGCATTAGCAGCACTAGCAATCACACTTTCAAAACCACCTTCCCCGCTATGACTTACACGGTTGTTGCGGTTCTGTGAAACTTGCACGCCCAGCCTCGTCAATGAATTAATCATCTCTTTCACCTCCTCGTAATTTGATATTTATCTCCAGTGGCAATGCCACGAAAGACCAAAATTAGATTATCGTGGATACATTTGGCGATACAATACTGCCAATGTGTCGGTGCTTAGTTGGTTCATAATTGCAACCCGCTGGTTTACAGGCAAATCGACCATAACCCTCGCAATCATAGGCATATCAGTGGTTGCCATTAGCTCAATTGCCCTAGCAACATTAATCGGGGAGGCAGACCCCCAGCTAGACAAATAGTTCTGCCATCTTTCATCCAAAGCACGCTGGTTCATAGCGGCGGTATAAATTTCCTCTGCCAATTCTGGGTGCATGGTTGCAAAGAAATTGTTAAAGGCTTCTGGGTTTCCTTCGGCAACTTCCCTCTCAAACCTCTCTCTATCAGCCAGAATTTCCATATGATGTTCTTCAATTTCACGTAATCTCTCGTTTTCCAACTCGTGTTCGTTTATGGTCGTTTCCAAAACTGACATTTCGTCCACAATGGCTTCATAATTGGCGGTTGCATCCGCCAGTTGTTGCTCCATCACTGCAATTTGTGCTTCCAAAATTGCAACGGTCGCAGATGGGTCATAGGTTTGAACGGGCAAACCAGTTTCTAGGTCATATTCCTCCGCAAACATCGGTCCAACAATTGGCAAATTACGAAGCATAGGCATAACCACATTTGTACGCAAACCAAACACGTCAAAAGCCACCAAAGCAGTAAAACCACCAACAATCACAACAAAAGCCAGAAGGATAATAAGCCAAACCTTGCTTTTTTTGCCCGCCGCCTTTTTCTGTTCTTTTTTCATGGCTTTCGCCATTTTCTTATTGGACTTTGGGTCGCCAGCATTTGCTGGTGTTGCCGCCGTTTTCACATTCGCCATTTATCCTCAACTCCGATTAAGTCGGTCTATTTTTGCTTCCTCGATAGCTGACAATTTCGTCAATAACTTTCTGCTCCGCCTGCTTTTCTTCGTTCAAAAACTCTTCGTAATCATTTTCTTTTAGTACATCCAGTGCCTTGCGGTCTTTCATGGCTTCCACCAACTCCGCCCGCTTTTCCTCCACTTGAATTTCTGCCAAATGAATAACCACATATTGTTGTTGTATTAGTTTTTTCATTCTATCCAAGAACAAATTGTGTTGCTTAACATCATGGGGAGAAACCCCATTATGCAACCCTTCCCGAAAACTTTCAATACAGTCCATTCGGGTTTGCTCCAGCTGGGCAAGGCGGGCTTTTTCTTGTTCCAAAATCATAATTGCCTTACCAAATTCATTCTTCTTCAAATCTTCAACTTTTTCCCGCACACTTAGTACAGACGCTAGACGAAAGTTAAATTTTGCCATATCTATTCACCAATATTTTTGTTTATTATACCACCCATGATGCCCACTGCCTCTTCCAGTTCAAACTTTTCATCTGTGTCTTGGGTCAAAAAGTCACGTATGGCTGCGTGCTTGTCAATTGCATCATCAATCTCTTCGCTGGAACCACGCACATAAGCACCAATATTTATCAAATCCTCAGCATCACGGTAAACCGCCATAGATTTCTTAATTTCATTTGATAGGGTTTTATGGTTTTTATCCACAATATCACTCATTACACGGGAAACGCTGGCAAGCACATCAATGGCTGGATAATGGTTACGGTTAGCAATTTTACGGTTTAACACAATGTGACCATCCAATATGCCACGTGCCGTATCGGTTACGGGTTCTGTCAAGTCATCACCGTCAACCAGTACCGTATAAAGCCCAGTAATTGAACCTTTATCCGAGTTTCCAGCACGCTCCAACAGCCGTGGCATGGACGCAAACACCGACGGCGTGTAACCCCTAGTAACAGGTGGCTCACCAGTGGCAAGACCCACCTCACGCTGTGCCATGGCAAAACGTGTCAGACTGTCCATTAGTAGCATTACGTCACGCCCTTGGTCACGGAAATACTCAGCAATTGCCGTGGCGACCTCCGCAGCCTTCAAACGTACAAGAGCAGGCATGTCCGATGTGGCAACCACCACAACCGAGCGACGCAAACCTTCTTCACCCAAGTCTTTTTCGATAAACTCTCGCACCTCACGACCACGCTCGCCAATCAGCCCAATTACGCTAATATCTGCGTGAGTGTTACGTGCTATCATGCCCAAAAGTGTGGATTTCCCAACACCAGAGCCAGCAAAAATCCCAACACGTTGCCCACGACCGACAGTCAGCAAGCCATCAATGGTTTTTACGCCAACAGTCATGGATTTAGAGATTCTATCACGCATCAGCGGGTTTGGCGGTTCGTTGGTTATAGGAAAGTCAACACCCTCCACAGGAGGCAATCCATCAATCGGCTGACCCAACCCATTAAGCACACGCCCCAAAATCGCATCAGAAACCTTGAGAGTTAAGGGGTTCGCCGCTTCCACAATGCTACCAGGCCCAACACCCGCAATATTACCAAGGGGCATCAGCAACACATGGTTGCCACGAAAGCCCACAACCTCCGCAGTTACGGGAGTGGCATATTTACCAGAACGAATAAGGCAAGTAGCACCAATATTAACCTCGGGGCCAACAGATTCGATGGTAAGCCCCACAACCTGTGCCACCCGCCCCAACCGCTTAACATAACTTTTTTGCAGAACGACTTCATATTTGCTTAAATCCACATCAAACACGAAGCCACACCACCTTTCAAATATTTACTGTTCAAGAATTTGCACCAAATCACGCTTAACTTCTTCCAGCTGCATCCCAAGGCTGGAATCCACAACACCAAAGGGGGTTTCTATCAAACAATCTGCCACCCCAAGGGAATGGTCTTTTATAATTTCTAGGTTTGCCCCGCCTTCAATTTGAGTTAAAATGTCAGACTTATTGGCAATTACATGGTCATAATCTTCCGCTGACACCCGCAAAGTCACATCTCCAGTGAAATTTGACTGTCCAAGCCCTTGCCTGATTAGTGACAAAACCAAATCGGAACTTACATTAATCGCACCGTCCCCAATTTTACCAACAACATCCATAATCAACTGTACAATTTCTGGCTCAAACCGTACCAATGCGTCTTCTCGCTCTTGCTCGGTTTGCTTCTTAAAAACTTCCGCCTCATCTACCATGGATTGTGCCTTTTTTTGTCCATCAGCATAACCTTTTTCGTGACCCTCATTATAGCCTGTTTCACGGGCTTCTTCCAAGATACGCTCCCGCTCTACAGCCAGCTTTGTTGCGGCGGCATCCGCCATTTTGCCCGCATCCGCCCTTGCAATTGCCAAAATTTCCTCAGCTTGGCGTCGGGCATTATCAACAGTCGCTTCTGCTTCCCATTGCAATCGTTCCATGTTACTGGAATTATGCTCTGTCACTTCCTCGTGGTTTTCAATAAGGCTAACCTCTAGTTGTGTCGGAGTAATAGCCATGGCAGCTTGAACCTCTTCGGACGCATTGCCTATAGAATGCTGATTTTCCGCATCAACAGTAACAGAGTGGGACTTGATAATCTTCCTATACAATCATATCATCCCCTCCGCCACGGGACACAATTAGCTCACCTGTGTCTTGTAGTCTACGGATTATACTAACAATCTTTTGTTGAGCTTCCTCAACATCAGAGCGACGCAATGGTCCCATAAAGTCCATTTCCTCGGAAATCATTTGCACCAAACGCTTAGACATATTGGCAAAAATAACTTGACGCACTTCCTCGGTCGTACCCTTTAATGCAATTGCTAAATCTCTATTGTCAATACCCTCACGCAAAAAGCGTTGAATAGAACGACCGTCCATGTTGAGAATATCCTCAAAGATGAACATTTTTCTGCGGATTTCTTCAGATAGGTCAGCGTCCTCAGACTCAAGAATTTCAAGGATATTTTTCTCAGTTGTTCTGTCAACAGAGTTCAAAATCTCAACAACAGAGTCCACACCACCAACAACGGCATAATCTTCCATCATCATACTTGATAACTTTTTCTCCAAAGCACGCTCAACTTCCTTAATAACATCAGGTGATGTTCTGTCCATTATAGCAATTCTTTTAGCAACCTCAGCCTGCTTATCAGGGCTTAGCTCAACCAAGATTTGACTTGCTTGCTGTGGTCGCAAATATGACAAAATCAAAGCGATAGCCTGTGGGTGTTCCCCTTGGATAAAGTTCAAAATTTGACTTGCATCCGTCTTTTTGATAAAGTCGAAAGGACGTGCCTTGAGGGCAACAGTAAGTTTGGAAATAATCTCCAAAGCCTTGTTTTCTCCCAAAGCCTTTTCCAAAATGGTGCGAGCGTGACCAATACCGCCTTCGGTGATGTACTGTTGTGCCAGACAAATCTGATAAAATTCTGCCAAAACTGCTTCGCGCACATCAGGCATTATCAAATTTGTGTTAGCAATCTCCAGGGTCAGCGTTTCAATTTCTTCCTCTTTGAGATGCTTAAACACCTGTGCCGCACGCTCTGGTCCAAGAGTTATTAGTAAAATAGCAGCTTTTTCCTTACCTTTAAGAGTAGATATATCCACCCCACCAGCACCCGAGGGCGGGGCAGAAGAAGTGGCGGGTTCACCACCCATTATCATATCATCTTCATCCGTATCAATATCTTGGACTATATTAGACATCCCTTCACCACCTTCCGAAACTTAAACCTATTCCCAATCCTCATTAATCCAATTACGTAGTAGCTGGGCAACAGCTTCGGGCTTTTCAGCCACAAATGTATCAATTTGTTCCTTAACAGCAGAATCTTCTTGAGAACGAAGTTCTTCCAAACGCTCTCTTTCGCTGGTTTGAGCTTCTTCCAATTGGCTAGAAACCAACAAATCTTCCACAGAAAGTTCTGGCTCAATTTCCTCCACAACCTCTGGTTGGGTACGACGGATAAGACCAAATGCCAACAATCCGATAAATACAATAACCAACACCAAAAGCACAATCACAGTTATGTCAAGCGGTGGAGCAGGTGTAATGTCTAGAAAGTCGTTAAAGTCATATATCATCAAAGAAATATTTTCAACAGGAATACCAGTGGCTGCACTTAGGTGGGCGATATGTTGAGACACATCCCCTTCATACAAGACCCTTTGGGGGGTGTCCTGTTGAAATTGCAACCAAGCCGCATCGTCACCCGCCTCAATTGTTCCAAGAGTTATTAAATCCCCTTGATAGTGGATAGTGTGACGACCAGCAAATACAGATATACTGGAGTCTTCCGCCATAAAGCGCCCAGGCGCCCCATGATGACGCATGGTTTCCAAGGTATCGTACAAAAATGTTCTAGAAACATCACGCTCTGCCAGCATCATAGCACCTTCACGTGCTTCGTCACCAAAAAGTGGTCCACCAGGGAAATCGTTGGGCATTGCCCCAGGTTCGATTGCCAAAGCATTGGCTTCATCAATAATAGCAATCAACTCTTGAATATGTTCCTCCGAGAAAAGCCCTCGGTGGTCGCCATATTCTCCATCAATCACACTGTTCATGTGTTCTAGAGAATGCTGGGTAATCTCCGACCAGTCCAAATTAATATTGGCTTGGGCGTTCACCTCATCAAACATACGTATAATAGATTCCACGGCATTACGCTGTATTAAATTACGCTGTGCAAGCTCAGTGGCTTCTACTAAACTTCGTCCCGTTACAGCATTGTCGTTACGTTGACCATTATCGAAAAGAATATGAGATGTGTCAGAGTCCATAACAGTAATTCTATCAAGACTTAACCCTTGAATACTACGTGAAACAATCAAAGCAATGTTTTCGCCAATTTCAGAAGTCAAGTTATTACCCGAAACCATAACAGATGCAGTGGCAGGGGTGGTCGGTGCTATTAGCATATGGGAAGGTGGAACATCTAAAGTAACCATAGCCGTGTGAACATTACTTATTTGCAAAAGCATATTTTCAATTCTTGTTTGGTCCGCTTGGGTAAGCATGGCGTTTTGCATCGTTGCGGTAACACCCATTCCAGACTCGGAAATGGCATCACGGAAAGTAAAGCGTTGGTCAAGCATATTAGGCGACAAATTGACCGCAATCCTAGCCCTCTCCACATCTTGCTGGGGTACCGCAACTGTTCCCGCCGCAGTATCGGGTCTGCTACGTATGCCCTCATCCTCAAGTACCGTGCTTATCTGGGAAACGGTAGCACCGTCAGCCCCTTCAAAAGCCGTCACCCAAGTGGTACGGAATGCCAACACTAAAGTCACCACAAGGGCAATCAAAACAACGCCAGCAATGGCGGCTATTTTAATTTTTTGGCTTTTTTCCAGAGCCATCCAACGCTCTTTGGCAGTGTTAAATCCAGCTTGTAGCCTCTCTCGCAAAATATTTCACCTCTCGTTTCGTTTAAGACGCTACATTATCTAAATTTGCATCCTCATAATTTCTCTATAAGCATCAAGAATTCTACTGGTTACTTGCACGGCAAAGTGCATCGAAACATAAGCCATCTCCTGTGCCAACACAACACTTAACATATCGTCGTGGTTGCCAAGGGCAAATTCAATTTGCAAATGCTCTGCACGTGCCACGCTGCGTCCTGCTTCGTTTACCATATCCATATAGGAATCCAAAAGGTTTTGAAAGGCTAGAGGCTGACCCTCCTCGTTCAAAGGGGCAACGGGTCTTGATAAAGTGTTCAAATTTCCAATTTCGCCCAAATTTGGTTGAAAGCTAGTAACCATGGGTATAATCATCATAGGACTCCCTTCAAGTTAGTTAAAAATTCTTATGACAATTTGATAATAATTAAAGTATAGCGTTTAAGCCACCAACAAAGGAAGCAGCCGACTGCACTTGATGGTCAACTATCGTCCAGCCATTTCGAGTGTACGTGACATCATCGCCTGTGCCATATTCATAGCTGTGATATTGGCTTCATAGCTTCGTGTAGCAGAAATCATATTAACCATTTCCGCAAGGGTATTTACATTTGGGCGTTCTACATATCCATAAGCATCAGCATCTGGATGCCCAGGGTCGTAAACTCTCGGACCAGGACTGTCATCTTCTTGTATGGAATGCACACGAACTCCCGCACCCCCCGTTGAACCACCAGCAATACCCCTAAAAGGCAAGCCAGTTCCAGCAAAAGTGCGGTTTATAGCCCCATGAAACGAAGAAGAAAGTCCCTCGCCTCTCCCGCCGCCACGGACAGTCTGACCAATGGCTTGACCTAAAGCCCCTGCGAAGGTTGACCTAGCTGTTCTTTCTTCAAAAATCACGGCACGACGCCTATATGGTCCGCCATCTGCCGTGCGTGTGGTATCCACATTTGCGAGGTTTTGGGCATGAATATCCATACGTGTCCGCTGGGCAGAAAGTCCCGTAGCACTTATGATCATGCTGTTAAAAAAGCTCATATATGTCATTCCTTCCTGTCAAAAATCAAGAAACTTTACCCTTAAAGTGTTAGATGTTTTGTATAACTGTGTTAATAATACGGTAATGATTCATAATTCCAGAAGAAAGCACGTTAAAGCGCATGTTATTGTCAAATAGCTGTACCATTTCTAATTCTATATCAACATTATTTTCATCCCAACGGTAATTTAGATGGTCAAATTCTGTGAAAACACTAGGTCGCACACGTGTTAAATCTAATTGTCGGGTGTTGCGGAAATCATTCACAGCCGCCGCCAACGAATCTTCAAAGGTCACAACACTGCGTTTGAATCCTGGGGTGTCAACATTGGCAATGTTATTGTTGATAACTTGTCCACGAGCAGTTGTCCCCTGCAATGCAGTGCCGATAATGTTTGTAAAATTAAACATATTTATCTGCAAAAAAACACATCCTTCGTCAAACTTCTAACTATATTATCATAAAATCACAGAAACGTCAAGGCTATTATTCTTATTTAACCGAATCCGCCAAGCGTTTTTTGTTGATAACCGACAGTAAATGTTCTGCAAAAGTGTCTAAGTCGGTTAAATCCCCAATATCCTTACGATAGTGCATTCCCATAAAATCAATACTGTTTATGGCTTTGTAAGCAGTTTCCCTAGCTTCTTCTAGGTCTTTACCACTACCCACTACATTAAGTACACGACCGCCATTGGTAAAAAACGTGTTTCCATCTTTTTTTGTACCAGCATGGAATATTTTAACGTCCCTACCAAAATCTCGCATACCATAAATTTCAAACCCAGTTTTTGGTTCTCCTGGATAACCTTTACTGGCTGCAACAACACAGCATACAGCACTATTTTTCCATTTAAGATTAAAATTATCCAATTTTTTGTGTACACATGCAAGCATACAATCTAAAAAGTCCGTTTCTAACCGCATTAACACGGCTTGGGTTTCTGGGTCGCCTAGACGACAATTATATTCGATAACCTTAGGACCATCTTCTGTTAGCATCAATCCTACAAAAAGAACCCCAACAAAGTCGATGCCCTCTTGTTTGAAGCCCTCCATGGTTGGCTTAAAAATCTCCTCCATAGCACGCACGGAAACCTCTCTGGTATATTCTGGGTTTGGGGAAATAACACCCATGCCACCTGTATTTGGACCATAATCACGGTCAAAAGCCGCTTTATGGTCTTTAGCGGATGTCATTGGCAAAATATTTTCGCCATCACAAAAACACAGCATAGAACACTCCACACCGTGCAAATATTCTTCTATAACCACGGTTTTGCCAGCGGCACCAAAGGCTCGTTTGTTCAAAATGCTATCAAGTGCGTGTTCGGCACTTTCAAGGTTTGCACAAATCAAAACACCTTTACCAGCCGCCAAACCATCTGCTTTTATAACGATAGGAAAGTCAGACTTCATAAGATGCACCATAGCTGCCTCATAGTCATCAAAAACCCCATATTTAGCCGTAGGTACGTTATATTTCTTCATAAAATCTTTAGCGAAAGATTTGCTACCCTCGATTTGTGCGGCATGTTTGTTTGGACCAAAAATAAGAAGCCCAGCTTCTTGGAAGGCGTCCACAATCCCTGCAACAAGAGGTGCGTCCATTGGACAAATTGTTATGTCAATGCCCACATTTTTAGCAAAGGCAATAAGTTCCTCAAAATTCATCGGATTTATAGGCACGCATTGAGCAATATCCGAAATACCGCCGTTTCCAGGGGCGGCATAAATCCTTGATACATTGCTACTTTTACTCAAAGCCCAACAAACTGCGTGTTCACGACCTCCGCCGCCTACGACCAAGACCTTCATGGTAGCTCTCCTTTCACAAATCTGGCTATAACCTCTGGCAAAATTTGCCACTCAGCTTCTTCCATCACTCGCTTTTGTAAGATTTCTGCCGTGTCATCGGGCTGTACATTAATTTTTTTTTGCAAAATAATTCTACCTGTGTCAATTCCGCCATCTACATAATGAACAGTTGCACCAGTTTCTGTTTCTCTAGCCGACAAAACCGCCTCGTGAACAGCTAAACCGTGGAATCCTTTGCCACCATATGCTGGTAAAAGGGATGGGTGTATGTTTATGATAGGCTTGTCCCAATCTTCAATAAATTTTTCACTTAAAATCATCAAGCAACCGCAAAACACCACTAAATCAATGTTTTTGTCACTTAGTACGCTTAGCAATACGGTTTCCCTAGCTTCCAAATCTGGAAAATTAGATTTCTCAAGCACAACGGCTTCAATTCCTGCTTTTTTTGCCCTTTCAAGGGCAAAGGCTTGTCCATTAGTGCTGACCACCAATTCAACCCTAGTATTCGGTATTTTACCAGCAGAAATTGCATCCAAAACCGCTTGCAAATTAGTTCCACCACCAGAAACAAGTGCGGCAATTCTAAACATAAATTAAGCCACCAGCTTCGTTGTTTTGTATATCACCAATAACGAAGGCGGTATCGCCCATTTCCTTCAGCTTCTTCAAGGTATCGTCCGCTTGCTCCTCTGCAACACAAACCACAAGCCCAATACCCATGTTAAAAATATTGTGCATTTCTTCCCT
>Ga0131853_10005690_pt1 | contig 22503 bp, 8 predicted proteins | sample TergutLab28metaG_FD_92764 | JGI IMG/M metagenome (GOLD analysis project Ga0131853, IMG submission 92764) | Labiotermes labralis P1 segment gut microbial communities from Petit-Saut dam, French Guiana - Lab288 P1 (version 2) (version 2) | ecosystem: Host-associated > Arthropoda: Insects >... | reverse complement strand
TATGTGTTTTGTATTTATCTGAGAACAAACAGCGACTTGTGCCACTTACAGCATAAACTGATTGGTTTTTATAACCGAGATGAAAAGTGTTTACAGCGCGGTACGGACTGGGCCTTTAAATAATACAGTCTGCGCTTCGTCTTTAAAGGGTTAGTGTTTCCATCAATCATTGATAGCTGCATGTGTTTGTAAATATCCTTCGTAGAATTTTCTTTTTGCACCCCTGCCCCAAAACAAATAAAACACAGAACACTGGACTATGATTATACGCTCCTGCAAACTATAGCATACAGTCGCCATTTTTAAAGACGTGAGAGGCACGCTTTGCACGTTACACATGCGCAATCTAATTGCGTTGGGAAACCGCTTTGGAAAGTGCTGCCACCTACCGTTGCATCCTTAAACCCTTCTGTCACCTAAATAATGCGATGCATTCTTATCTACTATGTCTGCCTACCGCGACACTCACATGCACCGTTTCCAGTTTCGTATTTACGATCGGGGTTGAAACCGAAGCACTTTAAACACTGATATCCTGTAGTAATTTCGGGAGTGGACCCAAAATTCGAACCTATATAGTGGTGTAATAATGAGAATACAATGTCTGAATTTATGTGTAGAGTTCATCCATTGTGACAAAAATTATTAAAATTAAATAGTTTAGGCATAATTGCACGTTTAGATCAGCCGCAAGACGAGTCTGCTTTCATATTCACAGCCTGTTTAACCTTACTCTTCAACACTTAGTTTTGGACAAGTTGTGCGCTGGTCATTAATAGCTGAACAAGAGACGTCCTCAGAGCAGCCGTCTAGATGGTAAAATGAAAACTGCGAAAACTGCGCACCATATCATCTGTTCATCCCTTTAAATCCACTTTACTGGCACAGTTTTTACGACGTCATCAAAACTGACTGTTCCGCTTTTACACGAGATTATAACAATACTCTTACTAATAACAAAACAGTCTATTAAAAGAAAGAAACGATACAGTGCCATTAAAATTTAAAAAATAATTACTTTAATTATTAACCAACACATACACTATATAAAATTTCACATTAAAACACTTAAAATCGCTCCGACATGTTTCGATCCTAAGATCATCCTCAGGGAGCTACTTTGTTCCTTGAAAAAGTTATTTTAAAAACATTCACAAAATAATTCCATTATATTAACAGGGTGTTGTGCATTTGTTGGTTAATAATTAAAGTGATCTTACGAAATGCACGGTGCAGCAATAAGGATTAAAAATCATTGTTTGCAGTGCAGTTCTTATATTGTTTATGTCTATAACAGCAACACTCTGAAGAGCAAATGAAATTTTGGACTTTTTTTATGAGATACACACAAGGATTATAAATCAGAAACCGAATTTGCATTTTCGTTTGTAGGCTAAATTAACATTATAAACAAAATTGAGGTCTCCACTCTTCTGGTAAACAACGCAGCGTGAATTGGTGGCTAGTCACCGAAGTTTCTGGACAGTCTGTATCTCCCATCTTCAACGGTAAAGCTGTCCAAGAAGGATGGCTTTTTGGACTGCTTTACGCTTGAAGATAGGACGGACAGACTCTCCCGAAACGTCGGTAACTAAATTCCAAACACCGCTACGTAACATTCTAGAAATCGAAGACCCCATTTAGTTCTTCACGTCGACAGAAGCTTCAAATAACGCATACAGAAAGTATGTTTACAAATTCACCTAAAATTTAAATTAGTGGACGCCGTGATGGAGAAGTAATGGTAAGCCGTCTTGTAAAATAAAACGTTCTAAAGTAACGTTCGCCAGCTACTACTTATTTTCGCTGAAGTAACTTAACCACCTCAATGTACTAACAAGCATCACCGTCGTCGGCGGTACGGTTGTAGAAATTTCTGTATTTTTCAGTGATTTACTTACTATACGGTGGAATGTTTTGACCGGATGATTGCTAAATGATCCAGTGGTTGTTGGTTTGACAGATGAAATTGAGTGACTGGCCGATTGGCAGATGAAAATATTGAAGCATGACCGGTTCCCTCACTAGGTGAGGCAGTTTGCGCGGCAAACTGCCTAAATATTTGAAGAAAGGTATTCTTACTAACTGCATAAACGAGAGAACAACTCTGTAACTGATGGAGCGGAAGAGTAGCTGAATAAATGAAGGCTTGGCCGGATGGACGACTTATTGTTTCAATGACGGAGCGTGTGATTAGCCGACTGATTAATTATGAAATTAATATAAATTGGTCCATCTTATGCGGGGGTTTAACGTAATATTCACAAGCTAAACTCATTTGTGGTGCATGAAAACACATAAGTTGTTTATAAGGTAATTAGTGTCCAGTAAACATAGCTGAAACCCATCATTTTTTAAGGGAAAAGTGAATCATGTCTTATGAAAATACTAATAATTAATTTTTTCCGCCATACATTTTATTAAAACTTTTTCGCAAATTTTACATCATCTGACAGAAATTTTCTCCATAATGTTCTTTGCGAAAATCAAATGCTTACAGCTGCATGAGAGGCTGGAAGTCTCGAACATTTACAAAATATATGAGTACTTAAGGTATAAAGGTAAAGCAATCCCATGACAAGCCTGGACAGGCCCTGAGGGTTCCAGGGTGTTAAGGCTCCCAGATTTCAAGACAATCGCCACATGAAGGAGGTAAGGTTGTCAGACCAACGCACAGGCCGCCTTTACCCCCAGGAAATATTCCTGGTACTCATTTCTGTTAGAGGCTGAGTCGACCCCAGGGCCATAGTGCGATCGGAAGGATTATGTCAATGAAAAAGTCCATTGCCACCATGGGGAATCGAACCCGCGACCTTCCGGCTTGTAGCGCAGTGCCTCAACCAACTGCGTCACCGCGTGCCCCCATTTAACATATACACTATATATTTTGTAATATATAACGACGTATTGGTTAATGTTTCATCCTGATAATGGCTGTGCGGCAGCCTGAATAAGTAGCTGTTTATACTAAGTACATTAAATCTCATTCCCACTACTTCTTTTCATGGCTTGTTTATAGACGGATGTCCGTGTACGCGTAGCCAAGGAATGTGTTTTCCTTTCTAAATATTTAAAATCATTTAATATTTCGCAATACCATTGACTCAGACACAGATTTTTTTAAAATTACATTATATTCCTGAATGTATGCAGATAATGGTTCCAAGTCGAATCCAGAACGTGCAAATTTCAGACTTAATGTATTTTTTAAAATGTAATATTATATCCGATCTTCTGCGAAATTCCATTTCGTAAACGCAATGGAAATGTTGAAGTGCGTTTAGTGGGCGAGCTGATCGAGAGATTTTTTTTTTACCAGTAACAGATTTCACTATTCTGAAATTTCTTAGCGCGTGATGAAGTTAGAATTTATCATGACAGAGAGAATAATGCCATGCAAAGGTTTTTAAAAAATCGTTAATATCACCAAAACGCATAAATTCTACGAACCCAGTTTTATTGTTTGATATTATCTAGCGAACCTGAACTGATATTACATGTCACTTTCATAAAGGGGAATAAAAATAAAATATTAACTTTCATAAAGGGTAATTAATGCGTTTTTGATCATAAACGACTGTAAAACAACCTAAATCTGCTTTAGGCGTGAAGAGTGAGGTCACCTGTATATACAAATAACAAAATTTTCTGTTTGAAAACATGGGAGCTTTTTGAAATAACACGCAAATATTTCTCCACTTTCATGTTCTTTGACGTCATTATAATTGAATCTGTTACACAGACACTAAAATAATAAACACAAATGGAGCTGATTCGCAAAAACTGTAACGACGTAAAATTTATCCGTCCAAATGCGCTGACCATTCGTCATCCATTTGGTCCACCACCCACTCTTCTCTCCGCAATTGGATAAAAGCCAATTCAGTACCCAAGAATAAGAAACAACTCTTACAGAGATGAATTTCCCAGATTTCCATCCATCTCCAACTCAACAGCTGTATAAACCCGATGCATCTACGCCGCACTAAAAGTTATCATTAAGGATTTATGGAGGATTTATATGATAGGCAGTCTCCACACAGTGCCAGTATGTGTACCCTGGTTCCTTTTGTACCACTCGATAAAATCTCGTATCTACCCCCTCCTTTATCTAGAGTTCCTAATCCAAACTTCGTGAAACAGCACACCGGGGGCCAAATAATTCAGTTATATATATATATATACTGTAACAGACCAAGTATAAATACAACTTACACAACTTTCATGTTATTCCTTGCAATTGAATTCGAGGACTTGTAACAAGATTACGCCATTGAGAGCTGTGTATTTAATATGGGTAAAACAGTTGACCAGTTTGAGATAATACATAGGGGAAGATGACGATTTTGTTTACTTCTTTATCGTTTACTGAATAACGATGAAGAAACTCAGAATATTACGTCGAATGGCGCATGATTAATGAATGAGACAGGCAATGTACGTATAACGTAACACTTAGGCGTGTTAGTACAACCATTGTTGTAGTGGAAAAGCAATAAGTTTTACATATTCTAAGTGTGTATTTGTAGTCATAGGTATCCAGAAAGAAATTTGCCTGCGCCATATTGTCATCTGTGGCCTGCCCGGCTGTATAATAATTTTCCACATTATCTCATTAATGGCACGATTTTCGGAAAAAAAAAGTCTTTGAACATAAAGTGTGTGTTTTGGTTTTCTTGGCAGCGTTCATTGAGACATTTCTCATTCTAATAAGGAAAGAGCGAGATATGATGAAAAATGTATGTTGGTCATAATGTAAAGTACCCGTTATTCTTGTTAGATTTTAATGAAGCTTCAATTTTCTTGACAGATTTTCAAAAAATACTCAAATGCAAAATTTCATGAAATCTGTCCAGTGGGAGACAAGTTATTGCATGCGGACGGACAGATGGACAGGCAGACCTAAAGAAACTAATAGTCGCTTTTCGCAATTTTGCGAACGCGTCTAAAAATGAGTTTCAATTGGCGTTAAAAGTCGTGACCTACTTCGAAGCACTATCCCTCAAGTTACTGGTGCGACTAAAAAGAACCACGAAAAACTCCTTCAGGATAGCGGCTACCTCAAGTCAGATTCGGAAAAGACACTAGAGGGTTACCACAAAAACAAACCGCTTGGTCTACAGAATGCTATTTCTGAAATTTATTGAAAAACTGCACTTTGGAAGACCAAGAAGAACATGAAACTTTGAAATTAATTTAAAGAAAATACGTCTTAAAAAATTTGTAACCTAGAACGTTTTCCGAAAATGTTCATTACTATCTTTTTGAATTCTTACGAAACAGCGGTGGTATTTGAACACTGAATTCCAAAATGATTCTCTTCGAGTAAATATTTTATTTATCGTACATGGTCTAATGCAAAACAACTTAAATATAAAAAAGACTAACATTTTCTTTTTGAGGGTCAACTTTGGGGCTCTCAATTTGCTAACCTGTAATTTGGCTACAAAGAACATTGAGTATAAAATAGTCGACTTGGACGTACACCATATTATATTCAGCCATAATGCGAGTTTTAAAGCATTTACATGTATATCACACACAAATTAATTTTTAATAATGCAATTTTTAAAGCGATAATGTTTCCCTATTTCAAATTTGGCACGTTATCTTATTTTCCAAATTGATTCAAAGTAATTATTCTCCTATTTCACAACATGCGTTTGGAGAATTTTGTTAAATATAACAGTGCAGTAAGAGAAGATGTCACAATTACACAAACCATTTTAATGCCCAAAACCTAATAAAAAATGTGCGAGCTGGAGGTAATAAAAATAGTTATTTTCCCCAGATTTCAGTTTTAGTAAAGTATGGTATATGTGGGTTATGCATGAAACATTATCCATTCTTTGAGAAGGTTGTTTCTCAAACCAAATGCTAGATTGAATGTAAAACTGGCATTCCCACTTGCAAAGATCATGGTGTTATCTGACGGTTTAGAAGAATGCACTTTAAATGGATTGAAATAGAATGTTTTTGCAAGTTCAAAGCAGGTTAAATAGAGACAAAATGTAAAAATTCGGGCTTTGAAGGAAAGGAAGATTATGAACGGGTTATGGACTCATAAAATTTGATTTTATTAAGCAGGTATTTTACGTAGTTTTTGCCAATAAAATAACATTCATCTGTTTCAATCACTCTCAATATAATTAGGTTAGTATCTAAGAATGGTAAATTTAGTATAATTTTTTTCCATCTAACATTCTAAAGTATCGCGTTTGCTATGAGTACAACAGCAGTAACCATAAAATAACTCCGCATTTTTTTCATAAGTTATAGGCCTATCCATGTGCTTTATTTTTGCTGTGGCCCTGCGACCCCTTAGTGGGTCATGGCCTCTTCATTCACGAGTTTTCTAGATTATAGACGACACACCACGTTCGGCAGGACTCTCAGGACGAGTGATCATCTCGTAGCTGAGACCTGTACCTGACAACACACAATAATCATAAGAGACAAACATCCATGGCCCCCCGGGGGGGGGGGGGGGTTTCGAAACCGCAGTCTCAGGAAACAAGTGGTCGCAGACCTACACCTTAGATCGCGCGGTCACTAGGACCGGCTTATTTGTTTGTAGAATGTTGAAAATAGAGGGTGTTAAAGTTTTGTAAATGGACAATTTTTTTTTCCATTTTCATTGTTACGCCGTGCATGTTGTCGAGTTACTCAATTAATATACCAACTAATGCACTTATATAAAAGTTACACATTAAAACACTAAAACTGCTCCGACATGTTTCGGTCCCAAGACCATCATCAGGGAGCTATATTTTCCTTGCTAAAGTCACATTAAAATAGTCACTGATTAACTTCGTTGTACTATAGGGTGTTGTAGCAGCATGCCGTGTTGTGTAAGGATATGTTGCGAAGAGTGCCCTGCTACGGATGTGCATTCTGTACAACGAAGTTAATCAGTGACTATTTTTAATGTGACTGTAGCAAGGAAAATATAGCTCCCTGATGTTGGTCTTAGGACCGAAACATGTCGGAGCAGTTTTAGTGTTTTAATGTGTAACTTTTATATAAGTGCATTAGTTGGTGTATTAATTGTGTATTTATTTTTCTTTGAAATATGAACACAATTTAAAAAATTGTGTGTATGGATTTCAGGATTAAGAGTTTAAAAATTTGATCGATTTGAGGTTCATTAAATTTGTGACAAAGATTTTAATTCGCATCGTCCCCAGTTACCAGTTTTAACGTTTCCAAATCATTTCATAGAGATTTTGTACATAAAATTATATCTGTTAAAAAAAATTACAAACGTTTGACTTTATTCCACTCGTCAATTTTACTACATAACACCATGGAGCAGAATCCTTCCTACAAAGCCAAACGGTCCTACGCTAGTTAAGAAATTCCCCTCGTTGCTTGGAAACCGAAAGTTCATTGTCACACCAAAAAGCGCTCGTCGTATCATTCTTGAAGATCCATTTTAATATTATCTCCAATCTACACCGAGGCTTCCTTCAGGTCTTCCCATCAATACCCTGCAGGCACTTCTTCTGTTTCCCATACCTGGCACATGTTCCGCCCATCTCATTCATCTTGATTTGATCACCCGAGTATTATTTGCTGAGGAGCGTGCAAACACAAAAAGATTCTCTGTGTAGAATTAATTTCCACTAATAAACCTAAAGATATCGATATTGTTCCAATGAATTTGTTTTTGCGACTAGAAAATTTTCTGAAAGTTGCGAACTAACGTTTCATACTCAGGATATTAAGGGTGCCCGAGTTCTCCATATCCGTCTCTCCGCTAGCAGGGCGACAAATTTTGGAATAAATTTACGCATAAATTCTCCGTAATTTCGAGAATCATCCGTGGACAACAAATGTCCTAAAATAAGCGCGTATCAGTTCGTTTCTCTGCATAAAAGGGAGAAATTACTTGAGTGCTCTTTGCAAAAATTTCCCGCTATTCTGGCAACCACATTCGTGGAGCGCGAATTTAACAAAAGATCAAAAACTAAATATGGAGCGAGTAAGCCATCTTCTGTCGAATCTGCATAGTCTTTCTGAACAACGTATAAGACAACAAAAAAGAGGCAAATAGCCTTTGTAAAAATAGTTATAATAAAAATAATTATTATTATAATATATATTATATAATATATATAATTATAATGAAAATTATATATAATATAATTATTATAATGACAATGAACACGTTGTGTACAATATAATTCATTAGCGCATAATGTAGGAAGTCATTCGTGCTCTTTGATGGAGTCTGTGAAACGTCGCGATGTACTTCGTTTATTAATAAGCTAATATGATCACCAGGCAATACATTGTCATAGTAAAATATCACATAGAAACTGCAAGTTTTAATGAATAATTTGTTTTTGTTAAACACTGTACTCAAAGTTCATTTTGCAATTATAGGTGGCTGTCAGACACATTTGTGTTACAGCCACTCAGGGCTAGAGAGAGATTCATTTGAAAATATTTATTTCTGCAGTACAATAAAACTTTATTTTGATATAACGTGTCGTTAAAAAAGGACCAGTGAAGCTTTTTTTTGTGAATAAAGGTAATTTATGATTATTCGTAAACGCCGATTTGCACAAGAAATCTCTCCTTATTTGCCAATAGTTTGTTTGTTCATTTACTAAGGGAGGAAAATACTAGGTTAAGTGCTTTGTTTTAAATGGCTCTTTTCTGGTCTAATTGATCAGAGGTGATTATGCCTATGCATTATCCGGACGGACTTTAGGTTCCAAGTTGTTATTTAAGCATCAAACCATGTATTAATTGTGTGAATTTGGAGTATGGCTGCTTGCTTATTTGTTTTTGACAATAAGTGGAGATGAGTGGTCAACTGCTGTCCCCCCCATTCCATAGCCAGTCACTACACCTTCTGAGACATTCCAGATCTAATATCCGCTTCAATGATTTGTGTATGTGAAAGAGTATATGTGCCCTGTACAAAGAGCAGCGTTTTGACTCGTTAAGCAGATGCTGTGATATTCTTCGGTGTTTCCATCTTAGAAAACATAACATTTCCAGTATCCTGGCGGATATCATATTGCATAAGTCATATTCTACTGCGTTTTTTCAGCGCGAGATGTGATGGTGTAAGTTAATATTACTCTGGGAGTGAAATATGAACTACATTTCTCTAGAAATTTTAAAGCAATGAGGCGATGTCTTTGCCGTTTAAAACTAGGTTGAAGAAAGAAATCATTTCTATAGCCCATATACCTTCGAATGGGGTTGGAAGATGATGATGATAATAATAATAATGACTATAAAAGGATTTGGTTGCAGATGGCCCTGCTTTCGTGAAGGTAATAGTCGATATTCGTTTTGTAAAACCTCAAAAGCTGCTACAGGACAAGCGATTACATTTTAGAAATGCGAAATTTTTACCCTTTAAATAAACTGAAAACCCCAAATGCAGAATATTAGATGAAGATTCTCAGTGAAGGCAATAACAGTATTTGTTGACTCTCAAAGAAAATATGTAATGGAGGAGACTACACAGTCAAAAACTTCAGGTATGCAGTCTTACCGTTACAGGCAAGTGATGGAATCACGAAAGAGCGAATCGACAGAACACGCGGAGGCAATGAATTCCAAAATAGAATTCTGTTACAGATAACCCTTTGTAAACAAGTGCTAAGATAGCGCAGTGATATTAAGATATGTCTCAGATAAATGAAATTCGATTCGAATTTGTATTTAACTCTTAACAAATGTCGCTGCCGCGCGAGGAATTAGCCTCTCTCGTGTTCGGAGTTCGTGGTCTTCACAATGTGGTCCACATATCTGCTATCATGCATTTCGTGTCTGCCTTAGTCCTTCCAGGCAAAGAAATATAAAGGCGTATTAATATAGGTGTCCTTACACTTAATGTTCTCCCTAATTCGTACGTTATTCAATATACATGTATATTAGTAAATATAAAGGTTGCACGCCGTGAACGAGTATTCGGACACTAGATGGAGGTGTGTTCAGCTTCACGCTCTTGACGCTTTACCTCTGGGAAACAGACGAGATTGTTTTTGAAGAAGGTATTGTGGGCTTCGTAGCCAGGATGAGTGCTATAGAGAAAACAAATTTATCTTCCCCGTTTGTGTATATATTACAATCAATATATTAACCAACAAATGTACTTAATATAAGACAATACAATACAATTTATGAAAAATATGAAACTCTTACATGCGATCAATACCCAGATCAAGGTGTTGGATTTGTATTCCTATATCCTAGAAGGCCCCCTGGGGATGACGCCCCGGTTTTGTACTTGTGTTTTGATTTTATTAAATGATTTTATTGGCCCATGTATTGATCACATGTTTCAGCTGATCAGCGTCTAACCTATTCACTATAGTACTGAGCTGTGTGGGTCTTTTCTTTATTTCATCAGTAAAAATATTAAACAGAATTTGTGTTCCCTGAATAAAGGTGGCTCAGAATAGGTTCTTAGGGATAGCTGGTGTGGAGACAATAATGAACAGGCGGCCGATGAGATAGACTGCAGTTGGTAAATAAGAACTCTGCTCCGTCGATGTGGTTAGGCTTTAAGAAGCAGGTCAGCCATGGGTTTTCTGCCTACTGTCAACTGAATGGGAATAAGGACAATTTAAAACTCCATTACAAGCTGACAAATTGAATCGTTTTTGTATGAGAGGTGATTAACAATACAATGTACTAGAAAGTATTATCGAGAGGCGTTCTTGTAACCATTGTTGCAGTAGAAAGCAATAAGTATTACATATTCTGAGAGTGTGTTTGTTGCCTTAGGTATCCATCATATAATGCTCACGCGAAAAGCTGTCATTTGTAGCCTGACTGGCTGTACAATATTTTTCCACATTATCTCGTAAACGGCAAGATTTTCGAAAAAAAAAGCATTTCTGAACATACAATGTGCTTTTCATTTTCTGTACAATTTTCATCTGAAAAGTTTCTCATTCTAAGAAGAACCGAGCAAGATAAGATCCAAAATGCACATTGGTCTTCATGTAAAGTGCCCGTTATTCGTATCAAATTTCAACTAAACTTGAAAATTTTCGACATATTTTAGAAAAATACTCAATAATCAACTTTCATGAAAATCCGTCCAATGGTAGCCGAGTTGTTCCGTGCGGTATTACAGACGGACCGACATGATGACGCTAATAGTCTGCAGTTTTGCGAAAGTGCCTAAATAATTGATATGCTTCCACCTTTCCCCTTGGAAATTCTTCACGAAGACGCGTAGCTTCGTAACCAGGATGTAAAAAACGCGTGTTATTTTTACAGACATTGACAGTTGAAAATTTAATTTAATGTTAATAGAGACTGCTTATTGTGCTGTAAATTAGAAGTAATCAGAAAGGAACCGACTGTAGACGTCTTTGTAGTTTATATTCTAGCACTCGCGTTTAGAAAACCACAGGAATGTGGATAAATGGGAGGTTTAGGATAATTCTTATTTTTTGCCTCTCGTTATTTATGTGACGGAGTACCTAAGTGGAGACGCAGGTTATCTTGCACAACAACATTTTATTATTGTGTAGTAATGTAATGAACATAACAATAATAGATTGTTTTTAAAACAAAATGATTCAACATGAGTAGGTCATACACAGGTTTTCCTATATGGTAATAAGGTTTCATTTTCTAGGGGCGTTCGCAGAGTTGCATAAAGCGACTCTTAGCTTCGTCATGTCTGCCTTTCCGTCGGCCCATCTATTCGTACGTATGAAACAACTCGGTTTCCATTGGACGGATTGTCATGTCATTTGAACTTTAGTATTTTTCGAAACTCTGTCGAGAAAATTCAGGTTTAATTAAAACGTGACAAGAGTTACGGACACATTACTTGAAGACCAATAAACATATTTGATAATATCTCGCTCAGTTCTTCTTAGAATGAAAAATGTTTCACACGTGTGTAGAGGGAATTAAACCACACATTATGTGTTTGTTTAATAACTTTTTTTAATCGTGCCGTTTATGAGACAATGTGGAAAATTCTGTAGATCTGGGCAGACCACAGATGACAATTTGGCGCATGCGCCTTGCTTGCTGGATGCCTAAAGCTACAAACACACACTTATAATATGTATTTGCTTTTCCACTGCAACAACGGTTGCACCAACTCGCCTCAATGCTACGTTACACGTACACTGCCTGACCTATTTATGTAACGTAAACGGATAAAAGCTACCCTGTACGCATGGTACACCAAAAAAACCGAAACTTATTGCGTTATAGGAAAATCTGAAAGTGCCTTTCTCTGGTTGAAACATTTTGTTTTAAAGACTGTCTCTTACCATTTATATAATTATTATATTATAGAATATTATTATTGTCTTAATTTATTATTAAAAAGTATAATGGAAATTTGCTCTTGAAAGATGTCCTGACGGAGATTCGAACACGCCACCTCCTGACACACGTCACAGACAGTAATGTCTGGAGAATGTTGCTCCGTCTGTGAATTCTCTGCGGAATGTAACGTGAGTCTGAGTACCGTGAACTGAGATAAGGGAATTTCATTCTAAGACGAAATGTAAGGTAGACCAAATGGCCTCATAAAAGAAGACATATATATATATATATATATAATCTAACTTGGTTAAAACATCATGAAAGATTTTGTATCGTTATAAATGAATGTTGTTCTAACCGATTTAACCAAGTAGTACAATGTTATAGCTAACTGGGGAATTAATTGATACCACAGATTATCCGTCGTTACAGATGAGGTGTCGTATAAACTGATTTCGTTATAACCGTTTTCAACTGTACGTATGTACATATTAACATATGTATGTATGTATGTATGTATGTGTATTATGAATCATTTTGCTGCCTTCTTTTAATAGCCATCCGTACGATTTGACAAATGAGATTCCTCGGGTCGGTAAGACAAACCACAAATGTTCTGAAATTTTTATGTGATTATGCAACAAAGGGAATGACATTTCTTTTTTTGCGAAATTAATTTACGTTACTTTGCCAGAAATGTTCGTAAAATAATCTGTGGGCCCTTTGAAATTGACTGAAATATCCTAAGTGTATTCTTACCGAATTCCCATAGCGTTTGACGTTTTGCTGACCGTGCTGCATCTCAGTATATTTATCTCAGTATTTAACCAACTTGATGCACAAAATTTGTTTCACAATAAGTTTCATTTCATGCCTCTACATGTTTCGAGCACATGTGCTTATCATCAGGAGGTCGAAATTGCATTACACAGCCTCTGGTATCATCACACCTATAGGTGTAACGAAATTTTGATCTCCTGATGATGAGCACATGTGCTCGAAACATGTAGAGGCATGAAATAAAACTTATTGTGAAACAAATTTTGTGCATCAAGTTGATTAAATACCAAGATAAATATCCCATAGCTCTGTTTATTCAAGACTTCGTGAAATTTAATTTCCGAAACTCTCGCTGTGGTGACTATGAATTTTGCTGTTTCTGTGTGTTGTTTTACAGCGTATCTGCTTGAAGTGTACAGAAGTTCCGGTGAAATGTGCTGCATCTGATAATGCAGGCAGAAGGTTCATCTGTAACTTTGGGAAACATTTGTCAGACTACGTGACGTCACGTCCCTGAAGGCTCCAATCGTTATCAACATTGTTGTCAGTGACATGTCACTTCAGCCACTCGAGCGACACAAGTTATTGGAGAGCAACGGCAAGTTAATTCATAGAGTAACGTCCCGACCTCATTTAATGCATAAAATAAGGAACCATTTAGAACTTAGCTAGTCCTTTCACGGAATAACGACTCGGAACTGTTTATAAACTATCCCAGATTACCTAACCTAATTTAATCTCATCTAATTTAACCTAACCTAACCTAACCTTATCTAAACTAATGTAACCTAACCTAACCTAACCTGTGGGTTAGGTTAGGTAAAGTAAGCTTAGTTTAGTTTGGAGAAGTTTGTTATTCTATGAAATAACTAATTAAATTATTTAATAGTTCTTTACTGTATTTAACTGCGGTCGGCATATTTTTCTATGAAATAAAAATCATTATCTGGAATAACTAGTTTAAGTTGGTCATTGTTCTGGATTATGTGCTGTAGATGTTGTCCTTTCTTTCTATGTTTTAAATGAAGTCGAGTGGTCGTTTCGTGAAATAACTAGCTAGGAATGCACTTTTTCTTCATTTTATGCTATAATTGGTGTCTGCTTATTCTGTACTGTACCATAGGACTATATGCTGATTAGTTGAATACTTGATTAGCTTCAGCATTTCACCAATATGTGTACTAAAAGAAGAATTGTTTCTGCGAAATCAACATAGTTATTTGCTTTCTCAGTATGAAAATATACTATATGTTCACTGGGGCACGCGTTAGTGCAGTTAGTTGAGGTACTGCTCTAAGCTGGAAGGTCTGGGTTTCGATTCCGTATGGTGTCATTGGAAATTTTCATGGATGTAATCCTTCCGGCCGCACTATGATCCTGCGATTGACTCAGCCTCTAACAGAAAAATAGTACCAGGAAAATTTCCTGAGGGGTAAAGGCGGCTAGTGCCTAAGGCTGATAACCTTACCATCTTCATGTGCCAACTGTCTAGAAATCTGGGAGTCTCAACCCCTTGGAATCCTCAGAGCCTGTCCAGCCCTGTACAGATTGCTTAACCGTTACCGTACTATACAGTAGCCAACAGTACGAAAAATAAATGTCCTGAAACTGAGAAAAGGAGATATATGCCTGGTATTTGATTAAAAATGACAAATATGCATTGAATTCTACTATTAGTCAAGAAAACGTTTCTTTCATACCTATTTCACAGACTTGGCTGCCTGGCATCTTGGCGTCCATACTCCTTTTCTGGAGGACAAGGCAAAATTCAAAAAAAGAGGATGACACTGTATGCTCTTGTGACAGGGACACACATACCTTGGGTTTTGAAGCAAAAATCTGAAAAAAGCCTGCTTGAAAGTTCTAGGCAGAGATGGAGATATAATATTGAGTGCGATCTTGAAGAAGGAAGATGGGAGAGTGTGGCGATGATCTGTGCGTGTGTGGATAGATTCCAGCTGTATGCTGTTTTGAATATGATATGGAATTTCCTATTTCCACAAAATTCGGGGAATTTTTTGACTGGCTAACTATTAACCACTCACGTCAGCCTCTTCTCCAAGAAACTAGTTCGTTAACACAAAAGAGGAAACCGTGAAGCAGGAAACAAAATTTAAATTTTTGTGTACATTACGCTAGGTAAAAACACAGAGTAAGAAAGGCTAATATTTTCGAATTATTCGCTTCCTTTTTGTCCCTTTCTCTTCCTCCTTATTCCTCCTTCATTTGTTTTTTCAGTCGTCACGTAACCAAATCGAACTGCGAGAAAGTGTGTTGATCCCCTCTGCTGTTATTATTCCATTAAAATGAGGTCTGCTGTTGGTAATATCTGTGGCATTTGCATCGAGACGGCTCGGCGCACTGCACCGTCTCCCTTCCTTATCAACACCAGCCAGCAAAAGGCGATGAAACCGTGGGAGGCGCTGAAACGTGAAATAATTTCTACTGCAAGAGCTGTAACCAACGTATACCTTCTTCGTTATTTGTTAGTGACTTATTTAGGAACATTCCAGCTACATGATTAGTTATCTAATTTAATTGTGATGAGAGTCTTTTTGTGTTGGGTAAATTGGAAAGGAATGTCGAGAATGTGGTCAGAGTTTACTTCGAGAATTTACGCGCAGTCCACATAAAAAAAACAAATAAATCCACAATTAGCTAAAAACTATAAGAATTTTCGGGTCTAATGTCTGTGAGAGCTTCTGACGGAAGAGGCAGGCATATTCTACACTTTGGTATATTTTTACTACACTACACGACGGCACATTCCATAAGAAATCAATCATTACATTTAGAATATCCTAATTTTCCAGCTAAGACTTGTATCTTGTCCTTTATCAGCACCGTGTAAAACGTCACCATCCTGGTAAACTCCTTGTTTAAGTGTGATTCTGAATTTGATTAACTCCTATTTCGTTTACATATACACTAGAATATGTAGCTTTTGACTGCTGGATGTTTAATGAAGTTGGATTAAATGATTAAAAAGGAAATCTTGTGGCTCATTTGAAGTTACTAGCCTAGTTGGTGCCTAAATAATTCCGACAAAATTATTCGTAACTATATGCTCGATGACCTGACTTTATGCCAAGACACAAACCGAGGACCGCACGAATATTTACGAGTGATAACATCTATTATTTCATGTATAGGAAGAGGTGGGGTGCTCTTGTGAATGCGGTAATGAACCTTCGGTTTCCATAAAATGTGGGGAATTTCTTGACTGGCTGGGAACCGGTTAGGTTCTCAAAAATGACTCTGTTCCATGCTACTGCAATTAATTAATTAATTAATTAATTATACACTTCCAATTATGTGTCTCATATGAAATCATGGGAAGTTCTAGTTAGAAGCATGTGTTTTGTCAGTAAATGACGCGGACTTCTCACACTTATCCCATGTTAGTTACATATTATATTCTTCCATATATTGACGGTCTAATATACATGTTTAGCGATAAACAATGGAATTTCCAAGCTATGTTTTATACCATCCCTTGATATTTTCAATCGGCTTCAGGGGCGGAATCAACAAATTTATGAACGCGACTAACGAGTGGTTGATTTATAAATAGAGGATTCACGAAAATTGATAGCGCTTTCAGCGTGTCTCTAATCTCCATGGAGCAGAACGAGGGGCTGCGGCTATCCGAATCGAAGCGTTGCCTAGATATGTCCTTCCGCCATTGCATTGCAGAATTTACGCTGTTTTTATCTGGTTAACGACATGATCGCTGCTGCGTCACTACAGATCTAACGGATTCATTACAGTTCTGGAAATTACTCCGTAGGGGATCTAATTCCGAAGCCTGCTGCCTCCGCGTCCCCGGTATGATGTGTAATATCTCTGGCACACTGGCTTATAGTGGTTTGCTACTGGAGGCGTCTGTACCAGCAGTACTGCTCTCTATAGTCACATTTAAGTAATCTACGACGATTTCGTAATATTTGAAACCACACGTAGCGAGCTAAATATACTGAAGTAACAGAATCAATGCCCTCCACCTATTTCTCGAGCTGGCAATATTCCCCTCCAATCTGACCAATCTATTCGCAGGAATAGTCGTAGTGAGTCTACAGAGTAACCTTAGCTAGAGACAAGCGACTTGGGATGGTCGATTTAGGACAGAAGGGGACCGGAGGGAAATAAATTGAGGGCAGAGAGAGGGAATATTTGAGTTTTGATATTGTCACTACCTGTATAACTTCCTTCTCTTTACTTTAAGGCAATTCGTTCCTCTTCTATTATTAAATACAAATATATTATTGCTAACAGTCAACACAGCACTTATTATTCCAGCATTATTCAAGAAGTAAAGTAAAGGCTACATATTAGCCATCATCAGGGTGATTACAAAAATGTAAGGGAGGTATATTTTACACCTCTGTGTCAGGTTTGCGTTTTCAACATTTCTAAGCTAATATATACATATATTAATAGATTATGAAAGACTAACAAATATAAAGTTGAAGTGGGCCTATGTAGAAAACGTTTGAAGTGGTAAGAGACAGTAAACGGAATAGTATATCATAGTCAATTAGATAAAAAGTTTCTTACAAGCGGCCTGTGTACTCGTATGTTGCAATCGGATCATCTAAATGTACAAATTGCGTAGTAGAATAGGACCGGCTTCAGTTCTTTATTTTTGTCTTGCACCGAATTTTTGTTCTGCATATTATTTTGAGTATGTTGCGTGAGTTGTTTTATGGTGTTTAAATATTGGTGCTGTTGAATGAAGATATACGGAACCAAAATTTTGCCTTTTGTTTTGTATGGGTGTGAAACTTTTTCCTTCACATAGAGCGAAAAATGTAGGCTGAGGATATTTGAGAATAGGGTGCTGAGGAAAATATTTGGTCCTGAGAGGGACGGGGTAACAGGGGAGTGGAGAAAACCACATAATGAGGAGCTGAATAATCTGTACTCCTCACCAAATATTTTTCGGGTGATGAAATCGAGAAGAATGAGATGGGCGAGGCAAGTAGCACGTATGAGCAGAGACGAGGTGCGTACACGTTTTCGTTGGGGAAACCTAAGGGAAAGAGACCAGATGGGAGACTCAGACGTAGGTGGGAGGGTAATAATAAAATGGATATTCAGTAAGTGGGATGTGGATGAATGGAGTGAATCGATCTGGCGCAGGATAGGGACAGTTGGCGGGCACTTGTCATTGCGGTAATGAAGCTTCGAGTTCCATTAAATGAGGGGAATTTCTTGACTAACTGAGAAACGGTTAGCTTCTCAAGAAGGACTCTGCTCCATGGAGTAAGTAAGAAAGTAAATAACTATTACTGGAATATTATGCCTTATTGTCTGGTAGATAAGTGCCAAATTTTCATAAGAACCTGTTCCCATCATCCACTATGAAGAGGAGGGCAGCATGTTTTGCACGAAAAGGCACGCATTTGACATCTCATATGTTGCCACATTCGCCCGTGCGTGTTTTTGTGTGTATGTGTGTCTGTGTACACGCGTTTATTCCACTGACCTCACCGCACCCGATTTTGTTGAAGAAAAAAAGCCATTTTAGAAAAAAAAAGTGTGTTATTAAAATACCGGACAAATTTTCTGCCTGCGTACTAGCGCAGTTTCATTACTGTAATCAGAAGAACCATTCATTTGACCGTACCTTAGCTAGCTACCTTAATAAATTCATATCATACTTTTTTAAACCCCTTTTCAGTTTTTTCTTAGTATTTTCACGTAGAATTTAAAATTGGTTCCTTTCCATAAGATTTTTCCGAACAGAATTTTTGTACGAACATTTTATTGCCAGCCTTGCACGTCGCATATCCCTCTCCAACTCACTCTCTCTTTTTTATTTTATTGCTCTAATACTAGGAGGTAAAGTGCAAAGCTTATAAAATCCTCTTTCGTCCTACCTTAACTTGCGGTCACCTCGTACATCACATATAGTGGATATAAAATATTAACCATATATTTTACTGCTTGTTAGTGACTCCCAAAGACTCTGATACAAATTCTGTGAATACGTTAGAAGCTCATATTATGAATGGTCAGGTTTTATCCCAAAACAGTGCATATTTATAATCGCTTACTGGCTTTAACAGAGTTCCTCAATTAGGTTTCCGTACATTTCCTCAGGCTTTACCATTCATGGTGTTAGTTTTGCTCTCTGTGTATATTTTATTTTAACAGTAACTTCGGTCGCTGTCTGTAATCACTCAAATATAACATGCTGCTATTAGTTTGAAAATACTGGCAGGATAAGCATTACGATCTTAAACATATCAGCCACTCAGAATATTATACTGGTATTTGTATTTATTGAATATGATGGTCAAATATTTAACACGCCAGATTTGTATTTGATTTACTGGTTTCGAAACCCGACACATATGTTTATTGTGTGGCATGATGTTCCGTGATTTTTCACACCTCCAGATACATACACGCTGGAAATGTTTCTCAGATTACACTACGACTTCCTTACTTTTCCACTTCCGTTCCTGTTCATAATTTTCTGTTCACTCTAAAATTGATTGTGCGTACCTTAGGTGCTGATGGTAACGCAGTAAACTATAATTAAAAATGACTCTTAAGGTTTGATCAGAATGCAAACCGTTGAACACATAAAGAAACACATGAAACTCTCCTACTGAATTCAATCCCAGACCGGGCTAATTTTATCTTGTAGTGTAATGAATATTTCACATTTCCTCCGTCAGTATTATTCCACAAAATCTGCACACTCTTGCGTTATTTATCACTGTTAGCAATTGCCGGTGTCGTTAAACAACGCACCAGAACTTTATTTCCGTGTTTAACCTTTTAACGACTACTGGTTGCTTTGTATACCAGCAGGTTTAGCATTCATAAATTCTACGTTCTGCGCACACAGTGCATTTATGTGTTTTGTGTGGATCTCAGAACAAACAGCGGTTATTTTTCTATAGAACATAGCGTGTTTTCTATAATTGAGACAGAATGTGTTTACTGTACGGTACGAACTGCATCTTTAAATATAATTCAATTTAAATTTATTCTTTAAATGGTTACATTTCGCAAGACGTAGCTACAAGAAAGAAGTCGATTTATGTTTTCGTGATTTAGGTTATGGATTTTGCATATTTTTGTCCATTTGCTGTAGTTTGTGAAAATACATTTGTAAAAAATTCCGGAATATTTAAGAAATAATAAGTTCTACTAGGCTTGAACTGACATAGGACACAGTGCACACTGTACCACAGGCCTATTCTGCTCCCTTCCCGAGGGTAGAGTTGGATTCATAGTAGGTGTAGAATATGTGTGTGTTTTTGGCAAATGGAATGAAGTTTGTAGATTCCGGTCCATTAAATTAAAAAAGTGAGCTGCAATTAAAGGACTCCGTGGATAAGATCCGGAGAGTAAATTTTATTACTTTGTGATAATCAGACGGTGTCTGCAAAAAAGGCGAAATTTTCTGCGTTATTTAAATCTGTGGTATTGTGACATAAGACTTACGGGGCAAAATAGAGATTTCTGACAGACCCATAACTGCTTCACAGATTTACAAAAAATGTTAACTAAAATATAATTTATTATTATAATTCTGTCATTTGCGTGGGTGTTATTTTGTGACGAAATTAGTGAATTAAATCTATTTGTGAAAACACACTGATTAAAACGTTTGAAGATACAGTACGTTATCAGCACTTTAAAATAAGCATACACTGTGATTACTGTGGGTAAAGTGTAATTATGTCTTTCTAAAGGAACAGTAAAGTGGACTAGACGGGCAATGTTGTTTAATGTTTGTTGAAGCGCGTTCGTGCAACCATTGTTGCCTAGGAAATGCAATTCATATTCAGTTACATATTCTGATTGTGTGTTTGTAGCCTTAGGTATCCAGCTTGCAAAGCGCATGTACCCTATTTTCATCTGTGACCTGTCTAGCTCTAATTTTTTCACATTATCTCATAAAAGGCACGATTTTCAGACAAAAAATATTGAAATTAAAATGTGTCTTGATTTCCTCTATTATTTATTACGAAAATTAGCTTGCTACAAAGTCCAGTGGTAAAAATTACAATAGTATGAAGTTGTACAATGTATTTGTTTAATTATGGACATTAGAAATTTATTTTTTACAGTTTAATTATATAAGAACGCCGAAATCGTCAGACATGAGACATATACTCTAAAAGCGTAAGTTCAGTGACGTACATGGTTTTCTTGGAATAAATATATATTACACCATTAGAGCTGTTAGTCGACAGAGGGAAATAGATCGCCTTGTTTAAGGGACAAGAGATTTTCTCTTTTCAAAATTGTCCATACCGACTCTGGAGGGCCACTCAGTCCCCTGATGAATGGGTGTCATGGGCTTTTCCTTCGAAGGTGGTGGCCACTTATTCCCATGTAGTGCCGGTCATAAGAATGGGAGATTTAACCCCCAGTCTCCATGAACCGTATGTCATGGTGGTTAATAAAAACATACAGAAATCTTTACCTTTCCTCTTAACGTAACCGTCCGACTCTACATACTACAGTGACAATGCCACACACCTAGCGTACTGCACACTACGGAGGTACTTGAGAGCGGAACCAAGCAGACGCCTTTCTTGTGATTCTGTCTATGACTCATATCTGGTAGCTTTATCGCACCACGTGACATTACATTGCGTCACCCAAAGGCTGTCACATATTTTGCTTCCTTATGCTAGCTGTAACATACACGCTGTGTTGCTGTTGTTGTTGTCACTCATGAATATCAATTCTGAGTATCATACAGGTTTTTTTGTGGTGATGCACATTATTGTTATCCGCAAATATGCAGTTTTGTGTAATGGGGAAACCTATAGTATAAGGAAGGAATCGTCTAAAAAGTGTCGTAACAGAGTTATACTTCGTGTTTACATTGCTTCAGTTCCTTCCAAATATATGATTACACATGTACACAGTTCGAATGTATTGTTTAAGGTATAAGTGATAGCGATTTTTATGTAGTTTCATAAGCAATAATAGATGAAACTGTGTTGTGTTCAGAATCACGTCCACAGCAACCCTCAAGACGGTTACCGCAGGAAACTGGTGTTTCATATTAATCTGTAAACGTAGCCACAACATGTCTTCATTTCAGCAAATAAAAATTTATGGTTGTGCCAGAACTCTGGCACAGAACTGTGACAGTACGGTTTTGTAACTGACTTTGTGAAAGAGGACGTAGTGGTGAAAGCAATCCATAGATAATTTAGTGTACAAATAAAACTGCTTAAACAATTATGAAATTACTTGCAATTTGAGTTACTGATAGGCAGGTGATCCACACACAGAAGAGTAAATTAAAGAAATTTGTACGAGAAAATGTTTTCGAATTCATTATAAAATGTCGTTCGCCAATTGTTAAGTTTGTCTGATTCTTGAAGGACGTCACTTACGACACTCACTCTCAGATGCTGTATATTATATTATATTATATTATATTATATTATATTATATTATATTATATTA